>OCAO01000295.1_pt1 | contig 23651 bp, 17 predicted proteins | sample 1477151 | NCBI WGS metagenome assembly OCAO01 (sample SAMEA2580298, study PRJEB22360) | human gut metagenome | biome: human gut; feature: human-associated habitat; material: faeces | place: Denmark | collected 2008/2010 | reverse complement strand
TTTCTATAATAAAAATAAAAAAATAATACTTATGCAAAAGATGATTTCAGGAGGTAGTGTGAATTCAGCAATTGAACTCACGCTATCTCAAATTGTATTAGGAATTATAGGTGGAGTTATAGCGAGTATATTACTTGGTTTGCTTGGAATAGTTTTTGATGCAAATTCAAGTATAATACTTATATTTTATATTTCTCTTATCCTTATGGTAATATCACCTAGGTATATATGCTTTTCTTATTCAGGAGCGATTCTAGGAATGATATCAATAGTTATTAAATTACTTAACTATTTTGGAGTTGGTTTTGATGGACAAACTTTTTTGACAGTTAATGTGATGTATCTAATGATGTTTGTTGGAATCATGCATATAGTTGAAGGTATTTTGGTTATGGTTGATGGGGATAGAGGGGCTATTCCTGTTTTCACAGAAAGAGATGGAAAGATATTAGGGGGATATTCTTTTAAGAGATATTGGATTATGCCAATATCAATTTTTATTGTTCTCTCTAGTAATGGAGTGAGATTATTTAATGCAGATATAATAACAGATATGCCAATGTGGTGGCCTATTATAAAAGCACCTAGTAGTGTGATCTTTGCAGGAAGCTTAGGGATAAGTCTGCTAAGTTTATTTGGAGTAATAGGATATTCATCTGTTACTTTCACTAAAAGCAAAAGAGAAAAGGCGATTTCATCAGGAGTACATATATTGTCATTTGGAATACTATTAACAGTAGTATCTCAGATGGCTAGATTTGACTTGATTGGAGAAATAATAGTTGTTATTTTTGCTCCATTAGCACATGAATTTATGTTAAGAATTCAAGCAATGAAAGAAGAAAAAGGAACGCCAAAGTATGTGAGTAATAATCAAGGATTAATGATATTAGAGATTTCAGAAGAGTCTAAATTTAATGAGTTTGGAATAAGAACAGGAAGTACAATATTAGATGTAAATAATGAAAAATTCAATTCAGAAACAGAACTTTATAATATAATAAGAGAAAATTTATATAATGCTGATTTTAATGTAATGGACCAAAATGGAAACTTAAAAAAAGTTAAATTTAGGCATAAAAAAGGTAAGAGGCTTGGAGTAGTATTAGTACCAAAGTCTGTTAAAAAAGAAGAAATAGTAGAAATAAATGATGTTGATTTTAAAGAAGTGCTAGAAAACATAAATAAAGAAAAGAAAGAATAGTAGCTATTTTTAAAGTAGTTACTATTTTTATTTAGTATGAATTTTACATAATACTTATGTGGATAACATTATTTATAATAAAAATATGTTTTATTATAAATATATAATTATAAAATTTATGACAATAATAAGAATATAATTTATTGACTTAACTAGATATGAAAAGTAAAATATATTTAGAATAGGCGAATATTTGTTCGAATGGAGGGAAACCCATGGGTGAATTTAAAATACACTCAAAATTTAAACCAACTGGAGATCAGCCACAAGCTATAGATAAGCTTGTTAATTCTATTAATGCTGACCATAGAGGGCAAACTTTGCTTGGTGTAACTGGATCGGGAAAAACATTTACCATGGCCAATATAATAGAGAGATTACAAAGACCAACTATTATTTTAGCTCATAATAAAACATTAGCAGCGCAACTATGCTCGGAATTCAAAGAGTTTTTTCCAGAAAATATAGTTGAATATTTTGTATCATATTATGATTATTATCAGCCAGAGGCATATGTACCTCAAACTGATACATTTATAGAAAAGGATGCATCTATAAATGATGAAATAGATAAACTAAGGCATTCGGCCACATCTGCTCTTTTTGAAAGAAGAGATGTAATAATTGTAGCATCAGTTTCATGTATATATGGACTTGGTAATCCGGATGAATATAAAAAGTTAACAATAAGTCTAAGAACCGGAATGGAAAAAGAAAGAGATGAAATAATTAAAAAGCTTATAGAAATACAATATGAAAGAAATGACATAGATTTTTCAAGAGGTACTTTTAGAGTAAGAGGTGATTCTTTAGATATAATTCCTGCATCGTACTCTAACAAAGGGATAAGAGTTGAATTCTTTGGAGATGAAATTGATAGAATACGAGAGTTTGATGTTTTAACTGGGACTATACTTGGGGAAAGAAATCATGTAGCAATAACACCAGCATCTCACTTTGCTACCTCAAAAGAAACTTTAGAAAGATCGATTGGGGCTATTGAAGGAGAGCTAGAGGATAGATTAAAAGAACTTAATTCACAAGATAAATTGCTGGAAGCGCAAAGGTTAAGGCAAAGAACCAACTTTGATATTGAAATGATTAGAGAGATGGGTTATTGTAGTGGAATTGAGAATTACTCTAGAATACTTGATGGAAGAGGTGCTGGAACTCCACCAAAAACACTATTAGATTACTTTCCAGAAGATTTCTTAATGTTTATAGATGAAAGTCATGTTACATTACCGCAAGTTAGAGCAATGTATGCAGGCGATAGATCTAGAAAGGATACATTGGTTGAATATGGATTTAGGCTTCCTTGTGCATATGATAATAGACCATTAAAGTTTCAAGAGTTTGAAAAGAAAATAAATCAGGTTGTATTTGTAAGTGCTACACCATCTCAATATGAAATAGATAATTCAGAAGAAATTGCTGAACAAATAATACGTCCAACAGGATTATTAGATCCACAAATTGTAATAAAACCTGTAAAAGGACAAATAGATGATTTATATGGTGAGATAAAGAATACAACTGAAAGAGGATTTAGAGTATTAATTACAACTTTAACAAAACGTATGGCTGAGGATTTAACAAAATATTTGACTGAACTTGGAGTAAAAACAACGTATATGCATTCAGATATTGAGACCATAGAAAGAATGAAGATAATAAGAGATCTAAGATTAGGAGAGTACGATGTTCTTGTAGGAATAAACCTTTTAAGAGAAGGTCTAGATATTCCAGAAGTAGCCTTAGTTGCTATACTTGATGCTGATAAAGAAGGATTTTTAAGATCAGAAACTTCTTTAATACAAACAATAGGAAGAGCAGCTAGAAATTCAGAGAGTAAAGTAATTATGTATGCAGATAATATAACTAAATCTATGGATAAGGCAATTAAAGAAACTGAAAGAAGAAGAAAAATACAGCGAGAATATAACGAACAGAATGGAATTGTTCCAAGAACAATTATAAAAGATGTAAGAGAAGTTATAGAAGCTACTAAGGTTGCAGAAGAGTCTGAAGAATATAATACTGGAGAATCAAAGAAAGAGCTTACAAAGAAGGAAAGAGATAAATTAATCAAAGAATATACAAATGAAATGATGACAGCAGCTAAAAACTTACAGTTTGAGAGAGCTGCTGAATTAAGGGATATTATAAGTTCACTAAAAGAAGGCAAATAAATATTGATTAATATACTTATAAATAACAATTGATGGTAATTATATTGAATTTAGAGAACGGTGTGTAAATCAGTTGTTTAAGAGAAATGGAGGTTTTTATGAACGATAAAATAATAATTAAAGGTGCAAAAGTTAATAATCTAAAGAATGTTAATTTAGAAATTCCAAGAGATAAGCTAGTTGTATTTACTGGACTTTCAGGCTCTGGAAAATCATCATTGGCTTTTGATACTTTATATGCGGAAGGACAAAGAAGATATGTGGAATCACTATCTTCATATGCAAGACAATTTCTTGGACAAATGGATAAACCAGATGTTGAATATATAGAGGGATTATCTCCAGCAATATCAATTGATCAAAAAACTACTAGCAAGAATCCAAGATCAACAGTAGGTACTATTACTGAAATTTATGATTATTTAAGATTGTTATATGCAAGAGTTGGAACTCCACATTGCCCTAAGTGTGGAAAAGAAATAAGCCAACAATCTGTTGATCAAATTGTGGATAAGGTTTTATCTTATGGGGAAAAAACTAAAATTCAAATACTAGCTCCTATGATAAGAGGCAGAAAAGGAATTCATGAAAAATTACTAGAAAATATAAAGAAAAATGGATATATAAGAGCTAGGATTGATGGAGAAATCTATGATCTAACCGAGGAAGAAATCAAGCTGGATAAAAACAAGAAACATAATATTGAAGCAGTGATAGATAGAATTGTTATTAAAGAAGGCATTGAAGGAAGACTAACTGAATCAATAGAGGCTTCATTAAAAATGGCAGAAGGTCTTGTAATAGTTAATGTAGTTGGAAAAGAGGATCACTTATTCAGTGAAAATTTTGCATGCCCTGATTGCGATATAAGCATAGGGGAAATAGCACCTAGAATGTTTTCTTTTAATGCTCCTTTTGGAAAATGTGATTATTGTGATGGATTAGGAACATTAATGGAAATTGATGAGGACTTGGTTATTCCTAATAAAGAATTAAGTATTATGGAAGGTGCAGTTGCTAGCTGGGGATCAGGAAGACTTAAAGAAGATTCATGGACATATGCAATTCTTCAAGCATTAAATAGAGAATATGGCTTGGATTTAAATGTGCCAATAAAGGATTTTACTACGGAACAAAAGAATCTACTTTTATATGGAACAAATGGTAAGAGGATAAAGGTTGATTATGTTAAAGATGGAGTTAAGTCAACATATAATTATGCTTACGAAGGTGAAATAAATGGACTACAACGTAGATATAGAGAGACAAATTCGGATCTTATAAAGGGTGAAATTGAACAATACATGAGTGATAATAAATGTCCGAAGTGTAAAGGTGCGAGACTAAAAAGTGAGGCCCTAGCTGTTACTGTTGGTGGAAAAAATATTTATGAATTTACTACTATGTCTATAAAAGAAGAGCTGGAGTTTATTGAAGGAATAGAATTTTCAGAAAAAAATAAAATAATAAGTGAACAAATAGTAAAGGAAATAAAAAATAGGCTGAGATTTTTACTAGATGTAGGATTAGATTATTTAAGCTTAGCAAGAAATTCAGGAACATTATCTGGTGGAGAATCTCAAAGGATAAGACTTGCAACTCAAATTGGATCTTCACTCATGGGAGTATTGTATATTTTGGATGAACCTAGTATAGGACTTCATCAAAGAGATAACGATAGATTGATAAAAACCTTAAAAAATTTAAGAGATGTAGGAAATACTGTAATTGTAGTTGAACATGATGAAGATACTATGAAAGCTGCTGATTATATAGTTGATATAGGACCAGGGGCAGGAGAACATGGTGGTGAGGTTGTAGTAGCTGGTACGCTTGATGAAATTAAGGCATGTGGTAAGTCAATCACTGGTCAATATTTAACAAATAAAAAATCAATAGAAACTCCAAAAGAAAGAAGAAAAGGTAATGGAGAAAAAATTAGGGTTATTGGAGCAAAAGAAAATAATCTTAAAAATGTAAATATATCAATTCCACTGGGAACACTAACTATGGTTACTGGAGTATCAGGATCAGGCAAGAGTACTCTTGTAAATGAGATTCTTTATAAGGGATTAAATAAGTTAGTCAACAAAAGTAAAAATCCAGTAGGAAACCATAAAGAAATAAAAGGATATGAAAATATAGATAAAATAATTGATATTAATCAAAGTCCTATTGGAAGAACACCACGTTCAAATCCAGCTACTTACACAGGAACATTTGATATAATTAGAGAACTGTTCTCTCAAACTCAGGAATCAAAAATGAGAGGATATAAACCAGGAAGATTTAGTTTTAATGTAAAAGGTGGAAGATGCGAAGCGTGTTCTGGAGATGGTATAATAAGAATTGAAATGCAATTCCTATCAGATGTTTATGTACCTTGTGAGGTATGTAAAGGAAAGAGATACAATCGTGAGACTTTAGAAGTAAAATATAAAGGAAAAAATATTGATGATGTTTTAAATATGACTGTTGAAGAAGCATTAAAATTCTTTGAGAATATTCCAAGGATAGAAAATAAGTTAAAGACTTTGAATGATGTAGGACTTGGATATATAAGATTAGGTCAGCCATCAACTCAATTATCAGGTGGAGAGGCTCAAAGAATAAAATTAGCATATGAACTTTCAAAGAGGAGTACAGGAAAGACATTATATATTTTAGATGAACCAACAACAGGGTTGCATATTGATGATGTAAGTAGATTGATATACATATTACAAAGATTAGTTGAAGCAGGTAATACTGTTGTTGTAATAGAACATAATTTAGATATGATAAAATGTGCTGATTACATAATAGATTTAGGACCAGAGGGTGGAGACAAAGGTGGCACAATAATAAAATGTGGTACTCCGGAAGAAATTTGTAAAGAAAAGAAATCTTATACAGGAAAATATTTATCAATGTATATGAAATAAATTATTTACTTATACAAGTACCAATTTTAGGCTACTTGTATAAGTGAGTTTTTAGTATATAATTATATATAAACTTCAATAGAATTTATTTATAATTGAATTATATGTTTATAATGATAAGTTATACTGTATGGAAAATAAGATATAAGTGAGAGTTATTGTAATCAAAAAGTAATATTTCAGTATGTCATATTTTTAAATTTATTGTATAATCATTATTATATATACGAAAAATATATAGAGGTGGAATATATGGATTTTACTAAAGCAATGGCTGGAATATTTGGCTTGTTTTTCATAGTAATATTGTACGTAATAATATACTATGCATTAAAAATAATGTATAAAGATGTTAAGAATGGTGGTAAGAAAAGAAGACCATCAAATTCAAATAAGTATTATGGATTAGAAGTAATAAGTGCTGGTGACAACTTAGATCTAAAAGGGGGATCAATTATTCCAATTAGATCAGATTTAACAATAGGGAGAAAAGATGGGAATTCTATTGTACTTTTAGATCAACATGTATCTGGAAATCATGCAGAAATAATTGTAAGAAATAATAAAGTATATTTAGAAGATTTACATAGTACAAATGGAACATTTCTGAATGGAAAAAGGATAAGTGGAAAAGTGCAATTATCAAATAAAGATGAAATAACAATAGGAAAATCAATATTTAAGATAGTACTATAAATTTAATAATGCACAATGCACAATATTATAGAGCAGATAAGGGGATTCTTATGTATAATCAAAAGATTATTTTCATTAATTATGTTTTGATTATTTTCTCTTAAGTGTTGTTGTGCATTGTGCATTGTAATTTTAAAAATAAAGAGGTGAGTATTTTGAAGGTTAAGATAAAGAAGGATGAAGTGATATTGCTGCTTTTGACTTATATTTTATGTCTGGCGTTATTTACTAATTTGGCCATATTAAAAGATCCAATTGATGCTGGCGCTATAAAAATGGGATTTATAGTGTGTGGACTTATAACAATTAGTCAAATATTGATTAGGAAGTTTTATCCTGAAGGAGATAAATTCTTAATAACATTTGCAGGAATATTATCTGTAATCGGAATAGCTATACTATATAGGCTAGATAACGGCGTAGCTATTAAGCAGTTAATATGGTATGGATTAGGAAGTATTATTTTTATTATATCAGTAGTAGCCATACCTGATTTTAGAGATTTTCAGAAATATAAAAAGATATTTCTTATTCTTACAATAATACTTATGCCTATGGCCTTAATATTAGGTACAGAACTTAATGGAGCAACGAACTGGGTTATGATTGGAGGTATAGGATTCCAACCATCAGAGTTTGGTAAGATAACATTTGTATTATATTTAGCAGCTGCATTAAAAGAATATGAAGATAAAAATAATATAAAAGAAGATTTTTATCAGTTATGGCAGCCAGCATTAGTTGTTATGTTTTCACTTGGATGTCTTGTTATGCAAAAAGATTTAGGCTCAGCTTTAATATTCTTTGGAATCGCAATAACAATGTTATATGTATCAACAGGAAAGAAAAAATATGTTGTTATATGTTTTATTTTATTTATAATAGGATCCTTCTTAGCATATAAATTGTTTCCTCATATAAGAAAAAGAATATTAATTTGGAGGCACCCATGGGATTATACTAAAAATGAGAGCTATCAGTTGGTGCAAGGGCTTTATGCTATTGCGTCAGGAGGGATGTTTGGATCTGGATTAGGTCAAGGATATCCTGGATTTGTTCCAATCAATACGACAGACTTTATTTTTGCAGCTATATGTGAAGAATTAGGAATGGTATTTGGTCTAGGTATTATGATAATATATTTCTTGTTTTTTTATAGAGGAATGAGAGCCGCTTTTAGAGTTAAGAATAGATTTTCACAATTGACTACAATTGGACTAAGTGCGATGATAGCGTGCCAGGTATTAGTTATTATAGGTGGGGTATTTGCAGTAATACCTTTAACAGGAATAACATTACCACTTATAAGCTATGGTGGTTCATCAATGATAACAATGTTTTTTGCATTAGCTATACTTCAAAAGATATCAGAGGAGGGCTAATAAATGAAGGATAATTCGAATAGCATAAAACAAGTAATGATAGTTTTTTTATTTTGCTTTGTAGCTCTTATCTCTTATATAGCGTATTTTCAAGTTTTTTCTGCACCAGAAATTGCAGAAAATCAGGAAAATAAACGTCTTTGGGCACAAAGAAATGAGGTGCTGAGAGGTACAATATATGATAGGGATGGCAATGCATTAACTACCAGTGAAAGAGTTGATGCGTTGACGCAAAAAAGAACATATATAAATGGAGATTTATATGTTCATGCATTAGGATATGTTAGTCCTATATATGGATTAACAGGTTTGGAATCAGCTTATGATAGTGAGCTTACAACATATAGTGCTCTTAAAACTAACATTAATAATTTATTAAAAGATTTTAATATGGAAAATCTAAAAAACATGTTTAAAAATAGGTCAGAATCTGAAAACAAGATTGGAAATAGTGTTGTTACAACTTTAGATCCTACTTTACAGAAAGTAGCATATGATGCATTAGGTAATAATAAGGGGGCCGTTGTTGCACTTAATCCTAAAACAGGAGAAGTACTTGCAATGGTTTCAAAACCAACATATAATCCAAATGATTTGGAAGCAGCTATAACAGCAGCTAATTCTGGTAGCGGAGAAGATAGTCCATTAATTAACAGAGCTACATATGGATTATATCCACCAGGTTCAACATTTAAAACTGTTACGCTAGCAAGTTCATTAGAAAATATATCTGGTGTTACAACTAGAACTTTTGAGGATAATGGAAAAATAGTATTTAATGATCAATATTCGTTAAGTAATGCTAACAATGCAGTTTATGGCAATCTTGATTTAAAAGATGCATTTAAAGTTTCAAGTAATGTAGTCTTTGGTACATTAGCAATGGAATTAGGAAATGATAAATTAAAATCAACAGCAGAAGATTTTGGTTTTAATAATACTATAAAAGCTAATGGGTTTACTATAGCTAAAAGTCAATTTCCTACATTAAAATCATATGAAGTTGGAAGTATAGCTCAAACTGGAATTGGCCAAAGTAGTATATTGGCTACACCTATGCAAATGGCACTTGTTTCAAGTACTATAGCTAATAATGGTAATATGGTTGAACCTACACTTGTTAACAAAGTTATAGATAAGGATGGAAATCTAGTTAAAAATATTACTACAAAAGTAAATAAAGAGGTAATAAGCTCATCAAATGCTTCAATTATTAAGGAATATATGAAAAACTTAGTTGACTCTAAGGTTGATAGCAGTTGGAGTTATTTTCAAGGTACAAATGCAGCTGGTAAGACAGGAACAGCAGATTATATTCTTCCAAATGGGCAAAATGCCGTTCCTCATTCATGGTTCATTGGATTTGCACCATATGATAATCCAGAAATTGCAGTTGCTGTAATTGTAGAAAATGGAGGATATGGATCTGTAGCAGCAGCAGGAGTTGCAGGGCAGGTTATTAGAAATCAAGTATTTAGATAATTCACAGTTCAAAATTCATAATTCACAATTTAGGTTGAAATCCCCTGGAGGGGATTTCTTTGATTGTAGTATTGCATATATTTTTTAATAGAACAATAATTTGCTCTTTTTTTATAGTTGTGTGCATCGCGAATTATTTATTAATATAATTTTGATTAGTTAACCCAAATTGTGAATTGTGCATTGTGAATTATGAATTGAAAGAGGGGTGTGTTATGTTTGATTTTAAAGCACAATTAAAGATTCTTCCGGATAAACCTGGTGTGTATTTGATGAAGAATTCTCTTGGCGAAATTATTTATGTAGGTAAAGCTAAGATATTAAAAAATAGAGTAAGGCAATATTTCCAAAATTCTAAAAATCATTCTGAAAAAGTTAAAGCTATGGTTAAGAATATTGCTGAATTTGAATATATAGTTACTGATTCTGAAATGGAAGCTTTAATATTGGAGTGTAATTTAATAAAAAAATATAGTCCTAAATATAACATTTCTTTAAAAGATGATAAATTTTATCCTTTTATTAAAATAACACTTAATGAAGATTTTCCTAGAGTTTTTATAACAAGAAATTATAGTAAAGATGGTAACAAGTATTTTGGACCATATCCTAATGCAGGAGCAGTTCATGAAACTATAAATTTGATACGAAAGATTTTTCCATTAAGAACATGTAAATTATTGATTCAAGAAGGTGGAAAGCATACAAGACCATGTCTTAATTATCACATAAAAAAATGTACAGCACCATGTGAAGGCCATATATCTAAAGCTGAATATAGAATAATGATAGATGAAATAATGGATGTATTAAGTGGTAAAGATAAGACTCTTATACATAAGCTTAAAGAACAAATGCAGGTAGCATCAGCTAATTTAGAGTTTGAAAAAGCTGCTTCATATAGGGATAAGATATTAGCAATAGAAGTTATTGCAGAGAAACAGAAGGTATTTAAATCTCAAGAAGGTGATGAAGATTTCATAAATCTATATAAAGATGAGACAGATTGCTGCATTCAAGTATTCTTCCTAAGAGATGGGAAAATTACAGGAAGAGAACATTTTATGATAAAAAATAGTGCTTATGAAGAAGATGAAATAATAATATCACAATTTATAACTTCATTCTATGGAGGAACCCCAAAAGTTCCGAAGACAGTTTATATTCCAATTGGGGAAGAAAATGATGTACTAGAGCAGTTTTTAACTGTTAAAAGAGGATCGAAAGTATATGTTAAAGTTCCAATAAAGGGTGAAAAGAAAGAAATGATGGAACTTGTAAAAAATAATGCTAAGGCTACATTAGAGCAATTTAAAGATAAAATAATGAAGGAATCAGAAATAAATAGAATTTGCTTAAATGAAATACAAGAATTACTTGGATTAGAAAGTTTTCCGCATAGAATAGAGGCTTATGATATATCTAATATACAGGGTGTAGATTCTGTTGGATCAATGATTGTATTTGAAGATGGAAAAGCTAAAAATAGTGACTATAGAAGATTTCGTATAAAAACTGTAAAAAATGCCAATGATTATGATAGTATGAGAGAAATATTAGAACGTAGATTCACACATGGATTGAACGAGATTAAAGAAATTCAGGAAAGAAAACTTAATTTTTCTGGAGGAAAATTTTCGAATTTTCCAGATCTAATTATGATGGATGGTGGAAAAGGACAAATAAATATAGCTTTAGAAGTATTAAAAAAATTAGGTATAAATATACCTGTTTGTGGTTTAGTAAAAGATGATAAGCATTCAACAAGAGGTATTATATATGGCAATGAAGAACTTATAATAAATAGAAGCTCTAATTTAATGCAGTTAATAAGACGAATACAGGATGAAGTTCATAGATTTGCAATAACATATCACAGGAACCTAAGAGATAAACGAACATTACATTCAATATTAGAGGATATTCCGAACATAGGTCAAAAAAGGCGAATGGAACTTCTAATGAAGTTTGGAAGTATTGAGAATATTAAGAAGGCTACATTAGAAGAACTTATGGAAACAAATTCAATAGATAGGAAGGCTGCTGAGAGTATATGTTCATATTTTAAAAAAAATGAACAAAATAACTAAACTATGCTATAATAATACGGATAAACAATTTACTTGCAATTATTTATATAATAACTTATTCTATATGTTGTGAATAAATGTGATTAAATCATGATTTTGAGGAGTTTTTGGCATGAATCAATTTGGAAAATATAAGGATTTATTTTACGGAATATATAAAGATAAAGAAATACAATTAGATGCAAAAATGAGTGAACATATATATTTTAAGGTTGGAGGACCTGTAGATATACTTTTGACTCCTAGTAATGCTGAACAAGTTAAAAAATCTATATCAATATGTAAAGAAAATAATATTCCGTTTTATGTTATTGGAAATGGATCTAATATTTTGGTTAGAGATGGTGGTATTAGAGGTGTTGTAATAGAATTAAGTAATATTAATGATATTGTAGTTAAAGAAAATAAAATAACAGCTGAATGTGGTGCACTACTTAAAGATGTTTCAAGTACAGCAGCAAAAGAATCCTTAACTGGATTTGAATTTGCATGTGGAATTCCAGGAAGTGTGGGTGGAGCTGTATTTATGAATGCTGGTGCTTATGATGGAGAAGTTTCGTTTGTAATTGAAAGTGCTGAAGTAATAAATGAAAATCAAGAAATAATAACATTAAATAAAGATGAACTTGACTTAGGATATAGACAATCGGTTGTTATGCAAAAAGGATATATAGTAATAAGTGCTACATTTGCATTAAAAAAAGGTGATAAAGAAAAAATTGATAATAGAATAAACGAGTTAACAACAAGAAGAGAAGACAGGCAGCCGCTTGAATATCCTTCGGCAGGAAGTACGTTTAAAAGGCCAGAGGGACATTTTGCAGGAAAATTAATACAAGATGCAGGGCTGAAGGGATTTACAGTAGGAGGCGCATGTGTTTCTGAAAAACATGCAGGCTTTGTTATAAATAAAAATAACGGTACAGCAAAGGATGTATTAGCTGTAATAAAACATGTTCAGGAAGAAGTTAAAAAACAATTTGGTGTTGACTTACATCCTGAAGTAAGAATTTTAGGTGAAGACTAAATAAATATAAATAAAACTCAAGAGGGATATACTTTTGAGTTTTATTTTATTTTATAGTATTTATTTATGGATATAATTTTAAAATAATATTATGATATAATTATTAAGCAATAAATATCTTTGCAAAGGGAGTGTGCATTATGAGATTTGTTATAGTCACAGGATTATCAGGAGCAGGAAAAACTCAAGCAACTAGAAGTTTAGAAGATTTGGGATACTTTTGTGTGGATAATCTTCCACCTACACTAATATCTAAATTTGCAGAAGCATGTATGCAAAGTGGTGGAAATATTGAAAAAGTAGCATTAGTTATTGACATCAGAGGGGGAGTATTCTTTGATGATTTCTTTGATACATTAAATTATTTAAAACGTAATGAATTTAAATATGAGATACTATTTTTAGATGCTAGTGATGAAGTTTTAATAAAGAGATTTAAAGAAACAAGAAGAAGTCATCCACTATCTCCAGATGGAAGAGTACTTACAGGTATAACTCAAGAAAGAGAGAAGCTAAGAGAAATAAAAAATATTGCAGATATTATTATAGATACATCTAAATATGAAATAAGACATTTAAGAGAAAAAATTAATGAGACATATGGTGACAATAAGAATCCAGAAAGACAGTTATCTATTACAGTTTTAAGTTTTGGATTTAAGTATGGTATACCAGTAGATTCAGATTTAGTATTTGATGTAAGATTTATACCAAATCCGTTTTATATACCAGAATTAAAAGAGTATTCTGGAAATGATGCACCTGTAAAAGAATATGTATTAAAACAATCTGAAACAGTTACTTTTATAGATAAATTGATAGATATGTTAAAGTATCTAATTCCTAACTATAGAAAAGAAGGAAAGAGACAATTAATTATATCTATAGGATGTACAGGTGGAAGACATCGTTCAGTAGCCATAGCAAATGAAATTCATAGAAGATTAAATGAAGAAAATTATAACGCTAAAATAGAGCATAGAGATGTTGCAGAAGATCTTCATAAAGGAGAAAAGAAGCTATGAAGATACGAGACTGGCTTAAGGTAGGAATTAAGGTAAAAAGATGGCTTGCATTTGGTGTATTTGGAATATTATTAATTGCATTTGGATTTACAGAATTAGTTACACATAGAGTTTATGATCTATATTATAAGATATTTTATATCTTCTTAAATATAACTGGGGTTTTTGTTTTATATATATCAGTTACTGAAGTGATGAAATCTATAATAGCTTTAGTTAATAAAGGATATATAAAAGTATCATTGGATAGCAGAAAAATAGAAAGTTTAATTTATGAAAAAAGATTGCTAGTTAAAGGTCCTAAGATTGTTGTAATTGGCGGGGGAACTGGATTATCAACAATGCTTAGAGGACTCAAGTACTATACATCTAATATCACTGCTATTGTAACTGTAGGAGATGATGGTGGTGGCTCAGGAGTGTTAAGAGAAGATTTAGGAATGCTTCCACCAGGTGATATAAGAAACTGTATATTAGCATTAGCAGATACAGAACCAATAATGGAAGATTTACTTCAATATAGGTTTAAAGATGGAAGATTAAAGGATCAAAGTTTTGGCAATTTGTTTTTAGCTGCTATGGCTGGAATATCTGATAACTTTGAAGAAGCTGTTCAAAAAATGAGTTCAGTACTTGCTGTTACAGGAAAAGTAATACCTGTAACTTTGGATAATATGCAGTTAATCGCTAAATTTCAAAATGGTAATGTTGTAGAAGGTGAGTCACAAATTCCAGAAGAAGCAATTAAACAAAATTCAAGAATTGAAGAATTAAGGATTAATCCAGAGGATGCTAAACCGTTAAAAGAAGCGTTAGAAGCTATTAGAGAAGCAGATGCAATAGTCATGGGACCAGGTAGTTTATATACAAGTATAACTCCTAATTTATTAGTAAAAGATATAGCTAAGGAAGTACGAAAAAGTGATGCCATAAAAATATATATATCTAATATAATGACACAGCCAGGAGAAACTACTGACTTTAAAGTATCAGACCATTTAAAAGTTCTTATTAAATATGGTGGGAAAAATATAGTTGATTATGCCATTGTAAATACTGGAGAAATAACAGAAGAATTAAAAGAAAAGTATAAGCAAGAAAATTCTAAATTAGTAAAAGTGGATGAAGAAGAAATAAATAGTTTGGGTATAAAAATAGTTGGAGAGGATTTAGTAAAAGTTCAAAAGGGATATATAAAACATGATCCAGATAAGCTTGCTGAGGTATTGGTTGATACCATCATGGAAAAGAAACTTTTATTTGATAAAAAGAAGATAATTGAGTATATGTATTTATCTCAACGTATTAAAGAAAGAGTTAGGGGAGAAAAAGGTGACTCTAGCTTTTAAATAAATTTATATGTAAGGAATGAAGGTAATGTCATTTTCAGCTAAAGTTAAAAGAGAAATATGTAGATATGTTGAAATGTCTAGTGAAGAAGCCTTGGCAGAATTATCTGCTATAATGAAAGTAAGTGGAACATTGGCTTTTAGTGGAAGTGGATTAAGTTTTAAAATGACTACAGAAAATCCAGCTAGTGCAAGATTAGTGTTTACACTTTTAAAGGAACATTTTAATATTCATTCTAAGTTGATGGTCAAAAAAAGTAACTCATTAAAAAAGAACAATATCTATATGGTTGTAATTACAGAAGAAATGGGAGTTAGAGATTTATTAGATAAGACAGGGATACTTAAAGATATCGATGGAATAATGAGTTTAAACTATAGAATAGGCAATGAAATCTGTAGTAATGAAGAAGAAAAGAAAGCATACATTAGAGGTGCTTTTATTGGCGGAGGAAGCATAAGCAATCCGGAAAAGACATATCATTTGGAATTTGTGACTCATAGCGAAGAATATGCTAATGATTTACGTGATCTAATTAATACATTTTCTTTAAACTCTAAAGTTATACAAAGAAAGAATAGTTTTATTATTTATATAAAAGAAGGAGAGCAGATAGTTGATTTGTTAAACATAATAGGTGCTCATACATCATTATTAGAAGTAGAGAATATAAGAATAATGAAAGAAATGAGAAACAATGTTAATAGATTGGTTAATTGTGAAACAGCAAACCTTTCAAAAACAGTTAATGCAGCTGTGAGGCAGGTAGAAAGTATAAAATTAATTCAAGAAAAGATCGGATTAAAAAGATTGCCACAAAATCTTAGAGAGATTGCTGAACTTAGGCTTAATTATCCAGACGAATCACTAAAAGAACTAGGAGAGATGTTGGATCCTCCTGTTGGGAAATCTGGAATTAATCATAGACTTAGAAAAATTGAAAAAATAGCTGAGGAACTTAGGACTGGAAATTAATTTGATTGACAGTGAAATGGTGACAGTTTAAAGTTAATAAAGAAATAGTAGATAATTTTATGAACTATGTTTAAATCAAGAGGAGGAATATTATGTTTACACATATTGTATTATTTAAAGCAAAAGAACCCACAAAAGAAAATCTTGAGTTTCTAAAAAACACATTCTTATCTATGAATGGAAATATAAAAGAATTAGAAGAACTTGAAGTTGGAGTAGATGTTGTAAGAAGTGATAGAAGCTTTGATATAGGAATTATAACAAGATTTGATTCTAAAGAAGATTATTTAGCTTATGATGTAGATGAATTCCATGTAGAAAAAGTTAAAAAGGTTATTGGACCTTATATTGAATGTAGCAAAACATTGGATTTTTAATATAAACTTAATAGTGTTATATGCAGTATATGATAATACATAAAAAATCATATGCTGCTTTTTTGGTTTGAGAAATTTATATTATTAAAAATTTAATATGTAGATTTTTATTTTTTATATGTCATAACTTTGAAATGTTAATGAGATTTTATAAAAATATATTATGGAAATTCGCAAGAAAATGTTTACAAAACGAGTGGTTAGATGATATAATAATCTCATAAGATGATTGATATATGGTAGTCAATCAAAACATATATGGGCAAGAGAATTATGAGAAAAGAACTTGGAGATGGGTACTCCAAGTTCTTTTGCTTTTTTATTCTTTAAGAAATTATATTCAGGGCGATCTGTGTATAAACTGTTTTGAAAAGTATTTCAATAAACTAATGTCATTTAACCTAAAGAATAAAAAATAAAATATATGCGCCCAATGTCATTAAGTTAAGAAAATTTAATATTGAATAGCTGAATATGCGGGGATGTAGAAATACATGCCCGTTATTTTTTGCAAAAATTACGAAAAACACTTGACAAATAGAGTGGATTTTGCGGCGAAGCCCCTTAAATATATGTATAAATTTAGGAGGTTTGCTAATGAAAAAATACTGTCATTATGTTAAGGAAAAACTAAATTCAATTATTAATGAAATGGAAAAATCGTCCGAATCTTTTGTCAAAAATCCCGGCAAGGATTTCGTTAGAAATAGGAAATTATCATTCCAAGCTGTCATGAAACTTCTATTATCAATGGGTAGAAATACTATTTATAAAGAGTTATTAGATTATTTTAAATTTGATATTAATACTGCTACCGCTTCGGCTTTTGTACAACAGAGATCAAAAATATTACCTGATGCTTCTGAGTATCTATTTAAGAACTTTACTAGTTCTTTTGACCATTATAAATTATTTGATGGATATAGATTATTGGCTATTGATGGCTCAAAACTTAATATTGCTCACAATCCTAAGGATACAGACACATATGTTAAGTGCCAAGATAATGCTAAAGGATTTAATGTGCTTCATCTAAATGCTTTATTTGATTTATGCAATAAAGTATATATTGATGGATGTGTTCAACCCGTTCGAGAGCTCAATGAAAATTTAGCTCTTACTAATATGGTTGATAAATCCACTATTGATAGTGATGTAATTATTATTGCCGACCGTGGATACGAGAGTTATAACACATTTGCACATATAGAAGAAAAAGGTTGGAAATATGTAATAAGAGTAAAAGATATTTGTAGCAAAGGAATTGCATCCAGCCTTAAACTACCTTCTTGCGGAGCGTTCGATAAGAAGATTAATTTACAACTTACAAGAAGACAAACGAAAGAGATAAAAAATAACCCGGAAATATATAAATTTATGCCTACAAACTCTAAATTTGATTACTTAGAATTAAAAAGTCATAATTTTTATCCGATTGAGTTTAGAGTCATAAGATTCAAAATTTCAGATGATACTTATGAAACCATAATAACTAATTTAAACGAAAATAAATTTTCTGCTGAGAAGATAAAGGAACTTTATCATATGAGATGGGGCATAGAAACATCATTTAGAGAGTTAAAGTATGCGATTGGATTAGTAAATTTTCATTCTAAAAAGGTGGAATACATCGTACAGGAAGTGTTTGCCAAGCTTACTATGTATAATTTCTGTGAAATAATTACCTGCAATGTAGTTATCACCAATAAACAAAGAAAGCATGATTATCAAGTAAATTTTACAAATGCAATCTACATTTGCATGTACTTTTTCAAACAATCCGACGATGAACATCCTCCTGATGTTGAAACTTTAATTCAAAAGAATATTTTACCTGTAAGAAAAGGAAGGAAAGATCCTCGAAAAATTCGTTCCAAATCTTCGGTTAGTTTCCTTTATAGAGTAGCATAAAATAAATATTATTTCAAAAAACAGATGTAAGTCTGTTTATTTGTCATGCCCAAAAATATATTTTAAATCAAAAAAATGCACAAATAAAAATCCACCTAAGAATTTTATAATATTCTTAGGTGGATTAGATAAGAAAAAGTCTTATCTAAATGACATTGATATGCTATCTAATGTTTTTTTCTAATTTAGTGAATTTGCTTTACTTCAAGGTGAAGATCACCCGTTTTCAAACAAATTTGGGGCTACCGCTTCGTCAATATTAACAGAGTTTTTATCATCTGAAGATATTGCAAATGCTTCAAGAGAAACTCTTGTTGACTTTGTTAGTACTAAAAGCCGAAAAAGGATTTTTAATCCTAAACTTACTGCTGAAATTCTTCAGCAAGCCGCTCGTAATTCATACCGACTTGATAAATGTTTGTATGAACTACTTACAACTTCGATAGCTTGCTCGTTTAACTGCATTCAAGCTTTTGAACAAGAATTAAAATCTATTAACAAAGCTATTGAAAAAACGGTTAAAGAATTAAATCCTGTGGAATATCAAATTTTAATGTCTATTTCTGGCGTTGGCCCTACATATTCTAGCGGAATATTAGCTGAATTTGGCAGCATACAAGCTTTTCCTAATAATGATTCTGTTGCAAAATATGTAGGAATTGTTTTGAAAGAAAATCAATCTGGCTGCTTTAAAGCAGAAAATACACCAATGAGCAAAGCCGGTAACAGGTATTTGCATTACTACTTGATAGAAGCCGCTGGAAGCGTCATAAGACATATTCCAGAATATGAAACATTCTATCAAAAGAAATATGCTGAAGTTACTACTCATCAGCATAAAAGAGCACTCGCGTTAACTTCTCGTAAATTAATTCGTTTGATTTTTGGATTGCTGGCTAAAAATCAACTCTATTTTGCAAATAGGGTAGATAACTAATTTAATATTTTATACAAACATACATTCTCATTTGCTTGTATGATTGTTAAAGTTACCCTTTTTTATAAAAATCATTTGATTTTATTTCTTTTTTCCTGTTGACATATTACCAAATTGCTTTAAATTTATTCTAATGTTTTTGAATAAATACATTATTGAATTTTTAGAAGATATGACAATAGGATAGTTAAAAGTCATAATTATTCAATTAAAAAAGAAAAAACGCAATAAAAATCTTTTAAAAAAATATTAAAAAGGATAAAAAATATCTATTAGACAAAAGTATAATAAAAGTATAATACATATAAAAATCCGAGGGATAAAAGAACAGAAGACTATATAAATAGTTAGTTAAAGATTTAGTTCAGATAGTAACTGTTTTTAGTTGTAGACTTCAAGGCAAGAGAGCTAATAAAGCTAAAAAAATGATTAAGGAGTTAATTGAGGATGATAAAGACATTAAAGATAATGCTGATTCCAAATAATAATAAAAAAGTCTAAATTATTCCAATTGACAGGCGTAGCCCGTTTCGCATATAACTGGGCATTAGGCAGAGAACAGGAAAACTATAAAAATGGTGGTACTTTTTTATCTGATTATGATTTAAGAAAAGAATTTACTAAATTAAAATCTAAACCAAGTTTAACTGGATAAGGCTTGCTGAAATAAATAGAATACCTACAGATAGTAAATATATTAATCCAAGAATAACATTTGATGGTATTAGCGATGGATTAGTGTAGGTATTGAATATGCTGATAATACACAAACACCAGTTAATGATGGTGTAGGAATAGATTTAGGTATTAAAGATTTATCAATATGCAGTGATATTGATAAGCCTTATAAAAATATAAATAAAACTCAAAAAATAAGAAAATTAAAAAAGAAAAAGCGTAGGTTACAACGTAAGATATCAAGAAAATATCTAATAAATAAGAAAGGAGATAGTTACTATAAAACAAGTAACATTATAAAAGCTGAAAAGAAATTATTAAAACTTAATCACCGATTAACAGATATTCGTCATAATTACTTACATCAAACAACTACTGAAATAATAAACCGAAAACCAAAGTTTATTGTTTTAGAAGATTTAAATATAAAAGGTATGATGAAGAATAAGCACTTATCAGAAGTAGTTGCAGAGCAGTAAAGAAAGACTTAAAACTTAGTGATAGAATTTATAAATGTGATAACTGTAATACTGTAATTGACAGAGATAAGAATGCAAGTATAAATTTATACAACTATGGTAAATCAATAGCTTAGTTACCTAAACAACACTATTGATATGTACCGATACGTTAGTCGGGAATTTACGCCTTTGGAGTATCATATCAAATGTGAGTAGTAATAGATTTCCTATTATCAAAGCAGATACGTCGAAAAAGGAATGAAACATAAAGTTTTTTATAATTTTATAAACTTTTATAAGTTTTCGTAACGGGTAAAAAGTGTATATTTGAAGCAAAAACAGCATCAGCTTATAAAGCAGAACAATGGAAAGATGATGAAATTCTAGAAGGTTATATGCTGCAAATACAACACTATATGGCAGTAACAGGATACGAAAGAGCATACATAGCAGTTTTAATTGGTAGTAATACATTTAAGTATACAGTAGTAGATAAAGATGAAGAATTAATATTAATGATAATTCAGATAGAAAAGCAGTTTTGGGATTGTGTAGTTAGTGACATTCCACCAGAGGTTGATGGTTCTGAAAGCTGTACAAATATGCTAAATAGTTTATATGCTTTATATAAAAAAGGAAAGTCAATTATATTGCCTAATGGAGCACAAGAGCTTATTGAAGAATACAATAAAAATAAAGAACAAGAAAGTTATTATACAGAAAAGAAAAATGAATGTATAAATAAATTAAATAGCTTAATGGAAGATAATGAAGTTGCTACAATTAATAATTTAACCATAACATGGAAAAGTAGTGTTAGTGAGAGAATTGATACAAAGGAGCTAAAAGAAGAACAGCCTGAAATATATAATAAATATTTAAAGAAAATTAATATGAGAAGATTTATGATTAAGTAAGTCCTAGTACCAAATAAAAGGTACTAGGATTTTTTACGTTTGAAAGGAGAAGAAAGAAATGCTTGATAATAATAGATATGTTACTAGAGGTGTAAATGCAGAAGTAGATATAAGATTGCAAGTTATTATGTGGGAATTAATTGACAAACTTAATGGAAGTAAAGATATTGAAGTTGATTATTTACAAGTAGTTAATATTTGTAAGAAGCAGGACAAAATTTTATTAGAGCATAAACAAGAAGTACCAGAATATCAAAAATTATATGAAATAAATAATATGGGTGATATAAAACTTGAAGAGAAATTAAAGCTATTTGTTATAGATGATGTAAATCATTCAACAATGCTATTAGCACAGGAATACTAAGAGGTAAAGAAGATGATAGGAAATTCACAAATAATAAATAAGTTTTTTACAAATGAATTAAGTAAGATAACTGAAAACTATAATAAATTAGATTCTGATAAAATAAACAAAATTGAAGTGTTAATGAATAAAATATCAGATGAAGATTTTAAACAAGAGTTATATTCAGACTTTGATGAAGTGATAAAACTTGTAAATGAACTTGATGAAGACTTGGAAGAAGCAGTATTAAATATTTATGTATTTATGAATAAAAATGATGAATACATAGATATTGAGAAAGCTAAAATGATATATGAAGAAGTTAATTATAATGGATATTATATATATGAAGATATAATAATCTATTCAAGATTAGAAGATATTAGAGAATATGTTAAAGATAATATACATGATATTTTAAGTAATTCATATGAAGTGGATAGGACTTTTGATAAAGACACTATAATTGACTATTTGATAGATGGTAAAAGCATAGATGATATAGGAATGGAATTGTTAGAGAATGAATCAGAGTATGCAGACATTTTAGATATATCACCAGAGCTTATATGCACTGATTGATAAATACTATTATGCAAAACTAGCTATATAAAAGAATAATATAATGATATAATTTAATTATGAAAGATATTCTAATATTTAGGAGTATAACTATTATGAAAACTGTAAATTATGAAGATATGATAATGAAAAAAGCTATGAATGTATTTGCTAATGAAGGTTTAAAGTTTTTTGGAATACAAGGAAAAGTAAAAGAGATAGCACCAACAGAAATAGTCGTATTAGAAACTAAAAATATGTTTATGGATTATACATTTTTAATGGAAGATGATACATACATTCATATTGAATTTCAAACTACTAATAAAGGGAAGAATGATTTAAGAAGATTTAAAACATATGAATCATTACTTGAATTACAAACTAATAAAGATGTAGTTACTTATGTTGTATATTCAGGAAATATAAAAAATCCAATATCAGAATATGATTGTGGAATAAATACTTACAAAGTAAAAAATATATCTATGGCTAATATAAATGGTGATAAGGTATTTGGTAGACTAAAACAAAAAATAAATGATAATGAAGAAATTACAAAGCATGATCTTATAGAATTAACTTTTACTCCCATAATGGGAGGTACACTTAGAAATGATGAAAAAATAGTAGATGCTATAAAAATATTAAAAAAGGTTGATAATGAATATAGTAATGATGTTAAATCAATGCTGTATGCCTTTGCAAATAAATTTTTAAAAGGTAAAGATTTAGAAAAAGTGAAGGAGGAATTAAAAATGACTGAATTAGGCGAAATGTTGATTAATGAAGGAATAGAAAAAGGACTAGAAAAGGGTAGAAAAGAAGGACTAGAAAAGGGAATAGAAAAAGGAAAAATAGAAGTTGTTAAAAAATCAATACAAAAGGGTTTAGATAATGAAACAATATCAGATATAACAGGAATTACAATAGAAAAAATTGAATTAATAAGAGAAGCAATAAGTTAATAAAGTATAAATTTATGGGGAGTGTTGCAAAATGATTAAATTTTAAGAGCCTGTGAAAGTTTTTCTGTAAATAGCTTTCTATAATAAGAGTTTTAAGATTAGATAACCTAAAAAATTATTTAAGTTATATTTTGAATATAGTATT
>OCAO01000282.1_pt1 | contig 25289 bp, 24 predicted proteins | sample 1477151 | NCBI WGS metagenome assembly OCAO01 (sample SAMEA2580298, study PRJEB22360) | human gut metagenome | biome: human gut; feature: human-associated habitat; material: faeces | place: Denmark | collected 2008/2010 | reverse complement strand
GAAGGCCACGGAACAGGCACCCCAACCGGTAATGCAGAGCCTTCTCCCAAACCAAGGTATCCGCGCCAAAATGCGCAGCCTGGTCAGTCAGGGCTATCTCATTGGTGGTGATTGCTGGCTGGATGAGTCGGTGAACGACAAAGACACGCTGAAAGCCGGAAAACTCACCATCGACTACGACTACACGCCAGTGCCGCCACTTGAAAACCTGATGCTGCGTCAGCGCATCACCGATCAGTACCTGGTTAATTTCGCCAGCCAGGTCAGCGCGTAAGGGGACAACATGGCTTTACCACGCAAATTAAAACACCTGAACCTGTTTAACGACGGGAACAACTGGCAGGGGATCGTTGAGTCGCTGACGCTGCCGAAATTTACCCGCAAATATGAGAAGTATCGCGGCGGCGGAATGCCGGGTGCGGTGGATGTGGATCTGGGGCTTGATGACAGTGCGCTGGATACAGAATTTTCCATTGGTGGTACTGAATTGCTGCTGTTTAAACAGATGGGTAAAGCCACGGTGGATGGCATCCAGCTGCGCTTTACCGGCTCTATTCAGCGTGACGATACCGGGGAAGTGCAGGCCGTGGAGCTTGTCGTGCGTGGACGTCACAAAGAAGTGGATTCCGGCGAGTGGAAGACGGGCGAAAGCAACACCACCAAAGTGACCAGTACCAACAGCTACGCGAAGCTGACCATCAATGGTGAGGTGCTCTATGAAGTGGACCTTATCAACATGGTGGAAATTGTGGACGGTGTGGACCTGATGGAAGCGCACCGCAACGCCCTCGGCCTCTGATATATCTGAACGGCGCGGGATACCGCGCCAGAACCCAATTGACAGGACAGCAAAATGAGCGATAAGCAGACTGAAAAGACCATTCAACTGGATACCCCCATCAAGCGCGGTAAAACAGAAATCACCGAAATTGTGCTGCGTAAACCGCAGTCCGGTGCGCTGCGCGGTACACGCCTGCAGGCCATTATGGATATGGATGTAAACGCGATGATGACCGTGCTCCCCCGCATCTCCAGTCCGGCACTGACTGCACAGGAAATTGCAGAGATGGACCCGGCAGATCTCACTGCCATGTCGGTTGAGGTTGTCACTTTTTTGTTGAAGAAGTCGGTGCTTGCCGGTTTACCGACAGCCTGACGGTTGACGATCTGGTGGCAGATATCGCCACCATTTTTCACTGGCCGCCATCCGTTACTGACGTTATGCCGCTGACCGAAGTGCTGGAATGGCGGTATAAAGCGATTCAGAGAAGCGGGGCCAACGATGAGTGATAACAACCTGCGTCTGCAGGTCATTCTTAATGCGGTTGACAAGCTCACCCGCCCATTTCGATCTGCGCAGGCCAGTTCAAGAGAACTGGCTGCTGCTGTCAAAAAATCCCGCGATGCAATAAAGCAGCTTGATCAGGCCGGGAGCAGTCTGGACAGCTTCCGAAAGCTGCAGGCAGAAAATCAGAAATTAGGCGACAGGCTGAACTATGCCCGCCAGCGTGCAAATTTGCTCAGTCAGGAACTGGGAGCGATGGGGCCGCCTTCGCAACGTCAGGTTGTTGCTCTGGGCCGTCAACGGCTGGCTGTTCAGCGCCTGGAAGAACGCCAGAAAAAGCTGCAGCAGCAGACGGCGCTTGTGCGTGCTGAACTGTACCGGGCGGGAATTTCTGCGAAAGACGATGCGGGAGCAACTGCCCGTTTAGCCCGTGAAACATCACGTTATAACCAGGAACTTTCGAAACAGGAGGCGCGGCTGAAGCGACTGGGGGAAGCTCAGCGCAGGATGAATGCAGCGCGTGCCAGTTATGCCCGTTCGCTGGAGGTGCGTGATCGTATTGCAGGTGCCGGAGCCACCACCACGGCTGCAGGGCTGGCAATGGGCGCACCAGTGATGGCGGCAGTAAAAAGCTATACCAGCATGGAAGATGCCATGAAAGGTGTGGCAAAGCAGGTCAATGGTCTGCGTGACGATAATGGCAACCGCACTGCACGTTTTTATGAAATGCAGGATGCCATCAAGGCTGCCAGCGAACAGTTGCCGATGGAAAACGGTGCTGTGGATTTCGCTGCACTGGTTGAAGGTGGCGCGCGCATGAACGTCGCAAACCCTGACGACAGTTGGGAAGATCAGAAACGTGACCTGCTGGCCTTCGCCAGTACGGCAGCAAAGGCGGCAACAGCCTTTGAGCTGCCAGCGGATGAACTGTCAGAAAGTCTGGGGAAAATCGCCCAGCTCTACAAAATCCCCACCCGCAATATTGAACAGCTCGGTGATGCGCTGAACTATCTGGATGATAACGCCATGTCGAAAGGGGCAGACATCATTGATGTGATGCAACGTCTGGGCGGTGTGGCTGACCGTCTGGATTATCGTAAAGCGGCGGCGCTGGGTTCCACCTTCCTGACACTGGGCGCTGCGCCAGAGGTTGCAGCCAGTGCAGCAAACGCGATGGTGTGTGAATTGTCCATTGCCACCATGCAAAGCAAAAGTTTCTTTGAAGGGATGAATCTGCTGAAACTCAATCCTGAAGTGATTGAAAAGCAGATGACGAAGGATGCGATGGGAACCATCCAGCGCGTGCTGGAGAAGGTAAACGCGCTGCCGCAGGACAAGCGCCTGTCTGCCATGACTATGTTGTTTGGTAAAGAGTTTGGCGATGACGCGGCGAAACTGGCAAACAACCTGCCGGAACTGCAGCGTCAGTTAAAACTGACAGCGGGCAATGATGCGCTCGGCTCCATGCAGAAAGAATCCGACATTAACAAGGATTCACTTTCTGCGCAGTGGTTGCTGGTCAAAACCGGAGCGCAGAACACCTTCAGCAGCCTGGGCGAAACGCTGCGCCAGCCGCTGATGGATATTCTGTACACGGTGAAAAGCGTCACGGGGGCGTTGCGTCGCTGGGTGGAAGCTAACCCGGAACTGACAGGCACACTGATGAAAGCATCGGCTGTTGTGGCTGCGGTTACCGTCGGCCTCGGCACCTTAGCGGTGGCGCTGGCTGCAGTGCTGGGGCCGCTGGCAGTGATCCGTCTGGGATTCTCTGTGCTGGGTATCAAAACGTTATCTTCCGTTACGGCAGCAGTAACTCGAACCAGCAGCGCGTTGTCCTGGCTGGCTGGCGCACCACTGGCACTGCTGCGACGCGGGCTTGCTTCATCGGGCAACGCCGCAGGTTTACTTACTGCGCCGTTGTCGTCTTTGCGCCGCACGGCATCACTGACGGGAAATGTCCTTAAAACTGTAGCAGGTGCGCCGGTTGCACTTTTGCGGTCTGGATTATCCGGTTTACGTGCTGTTGCTGTGATGTTTATGAATCCTCTGGCGGTACTGCGCGGTGGACTGGCTGCCGCAGGCGCGGTGCTTCGTGTGCTTGCATCTGGTCCGCTGGCGATGCTGCGCGTTGCCCTGTATGCCATATCTGGTCTGTTAGGTGCTCTGCTCAGTCCGATAGGTCTTGTGGTTACTGCACTGGCGGGCGTGGCGCTGGTTGTCTGGAAATACTGGCAACCCATCACCGCATTTCTCGGTGGCGTGGTGGAAGGATTCAAAGCGGCGGCAGGTCCCATCAGTGCTGCATTCGAACCACTTAAGCCTGTGTTTCAGTGGATTGGCGACAAAGTACAGGCGCTGTGGGGCTGGTTTACTGATCTGCTGACGCCCGTTAAGTCGACCTCTGCCGAACTGCAGAGTGCAGCGGCAATGGGGCGGCGATTCGGGGAGGCACTGGCGGAAGGGCTGAATATGGTCATGCATCCGCTGGACTCCCTGAAATCCGGCGTTTCCTGGTTGCTGGAGAAGCTCGGCATTGTCAGTAAAGAGGCCGCAAAGGCAAAACTGCCGGAAAGCGTGACGCGTCAGCAACCTGCGACGGTGAATGCAGACGGTAAAGTGATGATGCCATCGGGTGGTTTTCCATCATGGGGATATGGCTTTGCGGGGATGTATGACAGCGGCGGGTATATCCCGCGAGGGCAGTTTGGCATCGTCGGTGAAAACGGGCCGGAAATTGTTAACGGCCCGGCAAATGTGACCAGCCGGAGAAATACAGCTGCACTGGCTGCCGTTGTTGCCGGAATGATGGGCGTTGCTGCCGCGCCAGCAGAGCTTCCACCGTTGCACCCTTTGGCACTTCCCGCGAAAGGTGGAGAAGCAATTGTGAGTCGCGCAGCCACTGTGCCGCTCGTTCAACGGATTGAGGCACCGACGCAGATCATCATTCAGACGCAGCCAGGACAAAGTGCGCAGGATATTGCGCGGGAGGTGGCACGCCAGCTTGATGAACGTGAACGCAGGCTGAAGGCAAAAGCCAGGAGTAACTACAGCGATCAGGGGGGATACGACGCATGATGATGGTGCTGGGATTGTACGTGTTTATGCTGCGCACCGTTCCGTATCAGGAACTGCAGTATCAACGCAGCTGGCGACATGCGGCAAACAGTCGGGTAAACCGACGTCCGTCCACGCAGTTTCTGGGACCGGAAAACGACATGCTGACGCTTTCCGGTGTTCTTATGCCGGAAATAACAGGCGGCAGGCTGTCGTTGCTGGCACTGGAGCAGATGGCAGAACAGGGGAAAGCATGGCCCCTGATTGAAGGCAGCGGCACGATTTACGGCATGTATGTGATTGAGGGACTGAATCAGACTAAAACGGAGTTTTTCCGCGACGGTATGCCGCGCCGGATTGAGTTCACCCTGTCGCTCAAACGAGTGGATGAATCCCTGTCCGATATGTTCGGTGATCTCAGTGCGCAACTGAATAATCTGCAGGACACGGCAACGTCTGCCTTAAGCGATATCAGTAAAACGGTGGGAGGGCTGCTGTCGTGAATTTCAGCTCTGAACTGCTTAACAAAGGCAACAAAACTCCCGCATTCAGCATCAGTATTGAGGGCAGGGATATCACCACTGTGCTGGATAACCGCCTGATGAGTTTGACGCTGACGGATAACCGGGGCTTTGAAGCGGACCAGCTTGATCTGGAGCTGGATGACGCTGACGGAAAAATCGTGCTGCCGCGCCGTGGTGCGGTTATTACGCTGGCGCTGGGCTGGAAGGGGCAGCCGCTTTTCCCGAAAGGGGCATTCACAGTGGACGAGATTGAACACACTGGCGCACCGGACCGCCTGACTATCCGGGCGCGAAGTGCTGATTTTCGGGAAACGCTGAATACCCGCCGTGAAAAATCGTGGCATAAGACCACCGTCGGGGAAGTGGTGAAGGAAATAGCCGCGCGGCACAAGCTGAAGATGGCACTGGGTAAAGACCTGTCGGATAAGCCCGTGGAGCATATAGACCAGACTAATGAGAGTGACGGCAGTTTTCTGATGCGGCTGGCGCGACAGTACGGTGCCATCGCGTCGGTGAAAAATGGCAATCTGTTATTCATCCGGCAGGGGCAGGGCAAAAGCGCCACTGGTAAACCTCTGCCAGTGATCACTATCACACGCAAGGACGGCGACAGTCACCGATTTACCCTGGCAGATCGCGGAGCCTACACGGGCGTAATTGCCAGCTGGTTGCATACCCGCGAACCTGCGAAGAAAGAAAGCACCACGGTGAAGCGTAAGCGCAGAACTAAGAAGCAGAAGAAAGAGCCAGAAGCGAAGCAGGGCGATTACCTGGTGGGTACGGATGAAAACGTGCTGGTACTTAATCGCACTTATGCCAACCGGAGCAACGCCGAACGAGCGGCGAAAATGCAGTGGGAACGCCTGCAACGCGGCGTTGCGTCATTTTCGCTACAACTGGCAGAAGGGCGGGCAGATCTCTACACGGAAATGCCTGTGAAGGTCAGTGGTTTTAAACAGCCGATAGATGATGCGGAATGGACCATTACGACTCTGACACATACCGTCAGCCCGGATAACGGTTTTACAACCAGTCTGGAGCTTGAAGTGAGGATTGATGATTTCGAAATGGAATGATTCTTCGCAATGGAGAACTTTTAAGTTTGCAAAATGGAATAATGCGGTATCATTATTGTGAATTTAGCAAAAATGGGGAGAGCTCGAAAAATGATGATTTGCCCACTGTGTGGAAGTGCCGCCCATACTCGCAGCAGTTTTCAGGTATCTTCATTGACCAAAGAGCGTTACAACCAGTGCCAGAACATTAACTGCAGCCATACTTTTGTTACCCATGAAACTTTTGTTCGTTCGATTGCAACGCCAAAAGAGTCAAATCCGGTTCAGCCGCATCCAATGAAATCAGGACAGGTGGCGCTCTCTCTTTGACGCTGCCGCCATTTTGTCGCCATCGTTAAAAAACAGTGTTTCTAACATCATGATTTTAAACAGCTTAAATTTCAGGCAACAAAAAACCCATTAACCTGACTGGCGCGGGTTACTGGCGCATGTCCTTGTGGCGTGACGATCATCAGCTCCTCGCGGTACACCGGTATCCCGTCAATGGCAGTATGGTTAATGGGCCCATCAATAAACGCCGCATTCAGTTTTCCCTCCAGCACCCCTTCCAGCATAGTGCCGGAAGGGCCGGTGGAAAGTGAAAACTGAATTTTGGGATAACGACGGTTAAATTCCGCCAGCGTGGCCGGAATGCGCACTGCAGCGGTGCTTTCCAGCGAACCAAGAGAAAATAAACCTTGCGGCTCATCGCCAGCGACAACGCTCCGCGCTTCATCCACTAACGCGAGAATTTGTTGGCTATAGCGTAAAAAGTTATGCCCGGCAGGCGAGAGACGTAAACGCTGATTCTCGCGAATAAACAGATCAACCCCCAGTTCTGTTTCCAGCTGGCGTAGACGGGTAGTGAGATTCGACGGGACGCGATGCACTTTTGCTGCAGCCTGGGTAATGCTGCCAGCTTCGGCAACCGCGTTGAACATCTCCAGTTGGGTCAGATCCATGGCATTCTCAATTCGTGAATAAGTGGCTTAATATTATTCATTTTCAAGCAAGAGTAAATCTGCGTATCTTTTTACCATAACCTATAAAGGAGATACCCCGATGACCATTACTCCGGCAACCCATGCAATTTCGATAAATCCTGCCACGGGTGAACAACTTTCTGTGCTGCCGTGGGCTGGCGCTGATGATATCGAAAACGCACTTCAGCTGGCGGCAGCAGGCTTTCGCGACTGGCGCGAGACAAATATAGATTATCGTGCTGAAAAACTGCGTGATATCGGTAAGGCTCTGCGTGTCCGTAGCGAAGAAATGGCGCAAATGATCACCCGTGAAATGGGCAAACCAATCAACCAGGCGCGCGCTGAAGTGGCGAAATCGGCGAATTTGTGTGACTGGTATGCAGAACATGGTCCGGCAATGCTGAAGGCGGAACCTACGCTGGTGGAAAATCAGCAGGCAGTTATTGAGTATCGACCGTTGGGGACAATTCTGGCGATTATGCCGTGGAATTTTCCGTTATGGCAGGTGATGCGTGGCGCGGTTCCCATCATTCTTGCAGGTAACGGCTACTTACTTAAACATGCGCCGAATGTGATGGGCTGTGCACAGCTCATTGCCCAGGTGTTTAAAGATGCGGGTATCCCACAAGGCGTATATGGCTGGCTGAATGCCGACAACGACGGCGTCAGTCAGATGATTAAAGACTCGCGCATTGCTGCTGTCACGGTGACCGGAAGTGTTCGTGCGGGAGCGGCTATTGGCGCACAGGCTGGAGCGGCACTGAAAAAATGCGTACTGGAACTGGGCGGTTCGGATCCATTTATTGTGCTTAACGATGCCGATCTGGAACTGGCGGTTAAAGCGGCGGTAGCCGGACGTTATCAGAATACCGGACAGGTTTGTGCAGCGGCAAAACGCTTTATCATCGAAGAGGGAATTGCTTCGGCATTTACCGAACGTTTTGTGGCAGCTGCGGCAGCCTTGAAAATGGGCGATCCCCGTGACGAAGAGAACACTCTCGGACCAATGGCTCGTTTTGATTTACGTGATGAGCTGCATCATCAGGTGGAGAAAACCCTGGCGCAGGGTGCGCGTTTGTTACTGGGCGGGGAAAAGATGGCTGGGGCAGGTAACTACTATCCGCCAACGGTTCTGGCGAATGTTACCCCAGAAATGACCGCGTTTCGGGAAGAAATGTTTGGCCCCGTTGCGGCAATCACCATTGCGAAAGATGCAGAACATGCACTGGAACTGGCTAATAATAGCGAGTTCGGCCTTTCAGCGACCATTTTTACCACTGACGAAACACAGGCCAGACAGATGGCGGCACGTCTGGAATGCGGTGGGGTGTTTATCAATGGTTATTGTGCCAGCGATGCGCGAGTGGCCTTTGGTGGCGTGAAGAAGAGTGGCTTTGGGCGTGAGCTTTCCCATTTTGGCTTACACGAATTCTGTAATATCCAGACGGTGTGGAAAGACCGGGTCTGACGCTATATATTCAGCTCTGATATACTCGCAGGTCTTTTCAGACCTGCGGTCCAGGAGTAGAAAGTGGCAGTCGCCATGGATAATGCAATTTTAGAAAACATCTTGCGGCAAGTGCGGCCGCTCATTGGTCAGGGTAAAGTCGCGGATTATATTCCGGCGCTGGCTACGGTAGACGGTTCCCGATTGGGGATTGCTATCTGTACCGTTGACGGACAGCTTTTTCAGGCCGGAGACGCGCAAGAACGTTTTTCCATTCAGTCTATTTCCAAAGTGCTGAGTCTCGTTGTCGCCATGCGTCATTACTCCGAAGAGGAAATCTGGCAACGCGTCGGCAAAGATCCGTCTGGATCACCGTTCAATTCTTTAGTGCAACTGGAAATGGAGCAGGGTATTCCGCGTAATCCGTTTATTAATGCCGGTGCACTGGTGGTCTGCGATATGTTGCAAGGGCGATTAAGTGCACCACGGCAACGTATGCTGGAAGTCGTGCGCGGCTTAAGCGGTGTGTCTGATATTTCCTACGATACGGTGGTTGCCCGTTCCGAGTTTGAACATTCCGCAAGAAATGCGGCGATCGCCTGGCTGATGAAGTCGTTTGGCAATTTCCATCATGACGTGACAACCGTTCTGCAAAACTACTTTCATTACTGCGCTCTGAAAATGAGCTGTGTAGAGCTGGCCCGGACGTTTGTCTTTCTGGCTAATCAGGGGAAAGCTATTCATATTGATGAACCTGTGGTGACGCCAATGCAGGCGCGGCAAATTAACGCGCTGATGGCGACCAGTGGTATGTACCAGAACGCGGGGGAGTTTGCCTGGCGGGTGGGACTACCGGCGAAATCTGGCGTTGGTGGCGGTATTGTGGCGATTGTTCCGCATGAAATGGCCATCGCAGTCTGGAGTCCGGAACTGGACGATGCAGGTAACTCGCTTGCGGGCATTGCCGTCCTTGAACAATTGACGAAACAATTAGGGCGTTCAGTTTATTAATGCAGTCTCTCGATCCACTCTTCGCGCGTTTATCCCGTTCAAAATTTCGCTCTCGCTTTCGTTTGGGTGTGAAAGAGCGTCAGTATTGTCTGGAGAAAGGCGCGCCAGTCATTGAACAACATGCGGCAGATTTTGTCGCTAAACGTCTTGCTCCGGCATTACCGGCTAACGACGGTAAGCAAACCCCCATGCGCGGGCATCCGGTTTTTATCGCTCAACACGCCACCGCGACCTGTTGTCGCGGTTGTCTGGCTAAGTGGCATAACATTCCTCAGGGGGAAGCGTTAAGTGAGGAGCAACAACGTTATATTGTGACGGTAATCTATCACTGGCTGGTTATACAGATGAATCAGCCATGATAATTACGGAAATCGATAAAATGGCATTCATTAGGTATCTTTATTTGCCGCCGCTGTCAGCGAACATGCTATCCTTTATAAGAATTTACTTATTACGTTGAGATAATTGCCACCCGCAATTGTATGGACAGATAATTAATGCATGTACAGCCCATTTCAACTTTCCGTTTGTTCCAGGAAGGTCATCTGCTACGTAATAGCATCGCTATTTTTGCGCTAACCACGCTGTTCTATTTCATTGGTGCAGAGTTACGGCTGGTTCACGAACTTTCTCTTTTCTGGCCGCTGAATGGCGTAATGGCGGGGGTGTTTGCCCGCTATGTCTGGCTTAATCGACTGCATTACTATGCGATCAGTTATGTGGCGATGCTGGTTTATGATGCCATAACCACCGAATGGGGGCTGGTTTCACTGGCTATCAATTTCTCCAATATGATGTTTATTGTTACCGTCGCCTTACTGGTCGCGCGGGATAAGCGTCTGGGGAAGAATAAGTATGAGCCAGTAAGTGCCTTACGGCTATTTAATTACTGTCTGATTGCCGCATTATTATGCGCTATTGTCGGGGCGATTGGTTCGGTCAGTATTGATAGTCTGGATTTCTGGCCTTTGCTTGCCGACTGGTTCAGTGAGCAATTCTCAACGGGCGTGTTGATCGTGCCTTGTATGCTGACGTTGGCAATTCCTGGAGTGCTGCCGCGCTTTAAAGCAGAACAGATGATGCCCGCTATCGCGCTTATTGTGTCGGTTATTGCCTCGGTAGTCATTGGCGGAGCGGGGAGTCTGGCGTTCCCGCTGCCTGCATTAATCTGGTGTGCAGTGCGCTATACGCCGCAGGTAACATGTCTGTTGACCTTTGTCACCGGTGCGGTGGAAATCGTAATGGTGGCAAATTCGGTGATTGATATCTCGGTCGGTTCGCCGTTCTCCATTCCGCAAATGTTCTCCGCACGTCTCGGTATTGCCACGATGGCGATATGCCCAATTATGGTTTCTTTTAGCGTGGCAGCGATCAATTCGCTAATGAAGCAAGTTGCGCTGCGAGCCGACTTTGATTTTCTGACTCAGGTTTACTCACGGTCCGGTCTTTATGAGGCGCTGAAAAGTCCATCGCTGAAACAGACACAACATCTGACTGTCATGCTGCTTGATATCGACTATTTCAAAAGCATTAACGATAACTATGGACATGAATGTGGCGATAAAGTGTTAAGCGTGTTTGCTCAGCATATTCAGAAGATTGTCGGTGATAAGGGGCTGGTGGCGCGAATGGGCGGCGAGGAATTTGCTGTTGCAGTGCCATCGGTGAATCCTGTCGATGGTCTGCTAATGGCGGAAAAAATCCGTAAAGGCGTTGAACTGCAACCGTTCACCTGGCAACAAAAAACGCTTTATCTCACGGTAAGTATTGGCGTCGGTAGTGGTTGCGCATCGTACCGAACTCTGACCGATGACTTTAATAAATTGATGGTCGAAGCCGATACATGTCTGTATCGCTCGAAGAAAGATGGGCGCAACCGTACCAGCACTATGCGTTACGGTGAGGAAGTTGTCTGACATCTTTATTCATTCACAGCGATTTAAATGGAATGTGTTCTACCACTTTATTGAGCGAATAAAAGGCGTAGTTCCTCGATTAAACCATGATCCGCGCCACACTTTTCTCATAAAACTGCTCATTAATCATCAGGAGTTGATCAAAACAGGGGTTCGGCGTACTAAGGTTTGCTAACCTGTCGTACCAATTCAAGCAGGTTGTATGACTAATCAGAAGGGAACCCATTGTGAAAACACTAAATCGTCGCGATTTTCCCGGTGCACAGTATCCAGAACGTATCATTCAGTTTGGTGAAGGTAACTTCCTGCGCGCCTTTGTTGACTGGCAAATCGATCTCCTGAATGAGCACACCGATCTGAATTCTGGCGTGGTCGTTGTTCGTCCGATTGAAACTTCATTCCCGCCGTCACTGAGCACGCAGGATGGTCTGTACACCACCATTATCCGTGGTCTGAACGAGAAGGGGGAAGCGGTCAGCGACGCGCGTCTGATTCGCTCTGTTAATCGTGAAATCAGCGTCTACAGTGAATACGATGAATTCCTGAAACTGGCGCACAACCCGGAAATGCGCTTTGTTTTCTCTAACACCACCGAAGCTGGTATCAGCTACCATGCGGGCGATAAATTTGATGACGCGCCAGCGGTAAGTTATCCGGCAAAACTGACCCGTCTGCTGTTCGAACGTTTTAGCCATTTCAACGGAGCGCAGGATAAAGGTTGGATCATCATACCATGTGAACTGATCGACTATAACGGCGATGCACTGCGTGAACTGGTGCTGCGCTACGCGCAAGAGTGGGCACTGCCAGAAGCATTTATTCAATGGCTGGATCAGGCTAACAGCTTCTGTTCTACGCTGGTGGACCGTATCGTTACCGGTTATCCGCGTGATGAAGTGGCTAAACTGGAAGAAGAACTGGGTTATCACGATGGTTTCCTCGACACCGCTGAACACTTTTACCTGTTTGTGATTCAGGGGCCGAAATCCTTAGCGACTGAACTGCGTCTGGACAAATATCCGCTCAACGTGCTGATTGTTGACGATATTAAACCGTACAAAGAACGCAAAGTGGCAATCCTCAACGGTGCGCACACCGCGCTGGTGCCGGTGGCGTTCCAGGCAGGGCTGGATACCGTAGGTGAAGCGATGAACGATGCTGAAATTTGTGCATTCGTTGAAAAAGCCATCTACGAAGAGATTATTCCGGTACTGGATTTGCCTCGTGATGAACTGGAATCTTTCGCCAGTGCAGTCACCGGACGTTTCCGTAATCCGTACATTAAGCATCAGCTGCTGTCTATCGCGCTTAACGGTATGACCAAGTTCCGCACCCGTATCCTGCCGCAGCTGCTGGCAGGGCAGAAGTCAAACGGCACACTTCCGGCGCGCCTTACTTTCGCATTAGCAGCATTGATTGCGTTCTATCGCGGTGAGCGTAATGGAGAAACATATCCGGTACAGGACGATGCCCACTGGCTGGAACGTTATCAGCAACTCTGGAGCCAGCATCGTAACCGTGTTATCGGCACCCAGGAACTGGTAGCGATTGTTTTGGCAGAAAAAGACCACTGGGAGCAGGACCTGACGCAAGTGCCTGGTCTGGTCGAGCAGGTTGCTAATGACCTGGATGCGATTCTCGAAAAAGGAATGCGCGAAGCTGTACGTCCGTTGTGCTAATACTCTGAACCCGGTTTCGACCGGGTTTCTTATTTCACTATATTAGTTACAACATCCTATGTGCCTTTATCATTAACAGGTGCTACATGCAGCACCTGTTAATGTTGTAAGCTTGTAGGTAATTTGTAAGTAGTGTCTTGAGAATGTGATCGTAATCACGTTTAATAGGGCGACTTTTCCACGCCTGAAGATAACCATGATTGTTCGTCCACAACAACACTGGCTGCGCCGTATTTTTGTCTGGCACGGTTCAGTATTATCCAAGATATCCTCGCGCTTACTACTCAATTTTCTCTTTTCGATCGCTGTTATTTTCATGCTGCCCTGGTACACGCATTTGGGCATTAAATTCACCCTCGCACCGTTCAGCATTCTCGGTGTCGCCATCGCCATTTTTCTTGGTTTTCGTAATAATGCCGGGTACGCCCGTTACGTTGAAGCGCGAAAACTTTGGGGGCAGTTGATGATTGCCTCACGGTCGTTATTGCGCGAGGTAAAAACGACATTACCGGATTCGGCAAGTGTAAGGGAGTTTGCCCGGCTGCAAATCGCCTTCGCCCACTGTTTACGCATGACATTACGCAAACAGCCACAGGCGGAAGTGCTGGCTCATTATCTCAAGACTGAAGATCTTCAGCGTGTACTGGCTTCGAACTCTCCAGCTAACCGCATCTTGTTAATAATGGGGGAGTGGTTGGCGGTTCAGCGACGCAATGGACAACTTTCAGATATCCTGTTTATTAGCCTCAACGATCGGCTTAATGATATTTCAGCGGTCCTGGCAGGATGCGAGCGCATTGCCTATACGCCAATTCCCTTTGCCTACACCCTGATTTTGCATCGCACCGTGTATCTGTTTTGTATCATGCTGCCGTTTGCGCTGGTCGTGGACCTGCATTACATGACGCCTTTTATCTCTGTGCTGATTTCCTACACTTTTATTTCGCTGGATTGTCTGGCGGAAGAACTGGAAGATCCCTTCGGTACTGAAAACAATGACTTACCACTGGATGCCATCTGCAACGCTATTGAAATTGACCTGTTACAGATGAACGATGAAGCAGAAATTCCAGCGAAAATTCTTCCCGATCGCCATTACCAGCTGACGTGATAATTACTCCGTACGGCGGGCAACAATAAACAGACGCGGAAATGCCAGCAGTATCTCTCCGTTCTCCTGGAGGGGATATTGCTCTTCCAGCATCTGATGGTAGCGCGTAAGAAAATGCTGCTGTTCGCTCTCGGTCAGATCCTGTAACCACGGACGTAATCCAGTGGCGGTCACCCAATCGATAATCGCCTGGTGCGACGGCATCTGGTGATAGTAAGTGGTTCGCCAGATATCGACCTCACATCCGGCTTCACTCAGAATATCGTAGTAAGCATGAACGCCAGCCAGCGGCTCACGCCCGCGATCCGGGTAGTTTTGTTCCCAGGCAACTTCGCGCATGAGCACATGGGTCGGCTCCAGCCAGTTATCTGGCATCTGTACTGCCAACACACCATGCGAATTAAGTAAAGAAACCAGATGAGGGAACAATTCGTAGTGGTCGGGCAGCCATTGCAGTGAGGCATTAGCAAAAATCAGATCGAGTGCCTGTTCCGGTTGCCAATTGCGGATGTCTGCTTCCACGAACTGGCAGTCTGGCAAAGCACTGCGCGCTTCAGCAATCATCGCCGGAGACGAGTCGATGCCTGTTATCCTGGCCGCAGGCCAACGTTGATGCAGCAGTGCGGTGCTGTTACCTGGGCCACAGCCAAGATCGGCAACGTATTCGATATTCTCCAGCGGCACTCTGGCAAGCAGCTCCATCGCCGGACGCGATCGTTCAGCGGCAAAGTGCAGATATAAAGAGGGGTTCCAGTCAGACATATTTTTACTCCCGTCAGCGCGTTACCCCTAGTGTAGATAAAACTGATAAATTCGCCTCACGGCATCAATCCATTGAACAGACGTTTTTTACGCGGCCCGGTCATTAAAGCTTCCAGTTTTGCGACACAGGTTTTGTAGTGGGGCGTGGTTTTATGGAACGCCACTGCGTCTTCATCTTTATAGGCTTCGTAGATAAAAAAGCGCGAATTCACTTCCGGGTCCTGTAAGACATCGAAGCGCAAATTGCCTTCTTCCTGTACAGAGCCCAGGTGGTTCTGGCGAAAAACTTCGATAAACTCGTCAACCTTGTCTTCATGAACGTTAATTTCAACCAGTGTGACGTGCATAATTCTTCTCCTTAAATCCGCAGTTACTGTTTTTCACTCAGATAGAGTTCATATGCCCGATCAGCCGTTTCGTTATGGTGTACCACCGCCTGTACGGCTTTCATCATCGCCACCGGATGGTCAGACTGGAAAATATTACGCCCCATATCCACACCAGAAGCGCCCTGATCGATAGCCTGCCAGCACATTTCAAGCGCCTCGCGCTCCGGTAACTTTTTACCGCCAGCAATAACAATGGGTACCGGACATCCGGCAACAATCCGTTCAAAACCTTTATCGACATAATAAGTTTTGATAATCTGCGCCCCCATTTCAGCGGCGATTCGAGTCGCGAGCGAGAAATAACGTTGATCGCGCACCATATCTTTGCCCACGCCTGTCACGGCCATGGTCGGCATTCCCACTTTCATTCCGGCATCGACCAGCTGAATAATATTTTTGATCGACTGATGTTCATATTCGCTGCCGATATAAACCTGCGCCGCTACCGCGCAACTGTTCAGGCGCACGGCGTCATCCATCGATAACGCCACGGCTTCATTACTTAATTCCGCCAGAATAGAGTTCGCACCTGACGCCCGCAGTACCACCGGCTTATTGGTCGCAGGGGGGACTACGCTGCGCAAAATGCCGCGCGTACACATTAATACATCGGCATGTTCAAACAGCGGGGCGATATTTATATCAATGCGTTCAAGTCCGGTAGTCGGCCCCTGAAAATAACCATGATCAAAGGCCAGCATCACGGTTTTACCCGTTTTCGGATTAAATATCCGCGATAAGCGTGACTGCATTCCCCAATCCAGTGCACCGCAACCTTTCAGGGTAAAAGGGATATTTTGTTGCGGTTGATCGGTACGAAAATCTTTACCATCTTTAATATCGTCTAAATCTGCCATAACGTACTCCGGTTAAGTAATGCACATCAGAAATCGTATTTGCCGATATTCTCTTTGTTGAATATCACGCGCTCCGGTAACAGTACGATGCCATTACCATCCGCTTCGTAGTCATAGCCCTGAACGCTGTTTGGCGAGACTTCCACCTGACCTACGCCCTGGATATCCAGCTTGTCGCCCGTTTTCATTGATCCTTTTTTCAATAATGCATCCGCGACATAAACTGATATTTTGCCTTGCTGAACCACATCCCACAGGCCAAATTCTTTCACCGTGCCGCGTTCCACATATGGACGCATCACGTTTGGCGTACTGAATCCGACAATCGCAACTTTGTCATTTTTCAGGTTTTCTGCGGCTTGTGCGGCAGCGGGCAGGGCATTGGCATCGGGGGCGATAATGGCGTCGAGATCGCTATAGGCTTTTAATATTCCTTCTGCGGTTTGTAACGATTTAGTGGCATCGTTATAGCCAAACTGCGTAGTGACAATTTCCCAGCCTGGATGCTCTTTGGCGATTTTCGCTTTCGCTTCTTTCACCCACTGGTTTTGGTCCGTAACGGTGGGGCTTGAGTAGAAAAACGCGACTTTGGCTTTGTCTTTATTCACCTGACGCGCCGCCATATCCACCAACATACCTCCCAACTGGGCGGGCGTTCCCTGATTAATGTAGTAAGAGCGGCACTCCGGTTTGGTATCAGAGTCCCAGGTCAGCACTCTCACACCACGTTGCATGGCGCGTTTCAGTGCCGGACACAAGCCATCAGGCGAAACCGCAGAAACGATAATGGCGTTATACCCCTGATTGACGAAGTTATTAATCAACTGTACCTGACCAGAAACACTGGGTTCTGTCGGCCCGTCGTAGGTCACATCAACGCCCAGCTCTTTACCCGCTTGTTGTGCGCCGTTGCCACCGCTGGTAAAAAATCCCACGCCAACCAGTTTGGGAATAAATGCAATACGCTCTGCCGCCTGCACATTCATAGAGATTACGGCAATGCCAAGCGCGCTAAGTAAGGCGATTTTCTTAAAGCGATGAAGTGTCATGAAGATATCCTTTATGGCAATGGGTTATTGGCCCGACGCGCCAGCCACTCTTTAATTTGCTGGCGATGCAGGCTAACGGAACGACCTACGACAACGACGATAAGTAGCGCACCGGAAAGGGCGCTGGACACCTGATTTGGCACTCCTGCCATTTGCAAACCTTGTTGCAAATATCCCACTAATAAAACCGCTATGGCGGTGCCGATAATGGAACCAGAACCACCATAAATATTGGCACCGCCGAGCACTACGGCGGTGATGGCGGGCATCAGAAACGACGCACCGAGATCGGAACGTGCTGAACCAAAATACGATACCAGCAGCACAGCGGCGACCGCAGACGCCAGCCCCGTCATGGCATAGAGCGCACACAAGGTGCGGTTAACTGGAATCGCGCTATAAACCGCCACACGCGGGCTTTGCCCAATTAAAAACACGTTACGTCCGGCATGGGTTTTATGCAGCCAGAGCCAGAAAACGAGGAGACATATCAGGAAGATAATCAGCGGAACGGGGAGCCCCAGCACATCCAGGTTAGCGAAATCTGTAAACGCCATCGGGAATCCACCAATACCTTCGTACCCCGTCGCTCCGGCCATCCCGGAAAGCAGCAGGGCGCTTCCGGCAAACAGATACAGCGTGCCAAGCGTAATCACCAGCGGGTTAACTTTGGTATAGATAATTAATCCGGCGTTGATCAGCCCGCACAATGCGCCGAGCAGTAAGGTCAGAAGAATCGCCAGCGGCATCGGCACACCACTTTGAAACAGTACGCCCAATGCAATGGCGCAGAGGCCGATAGTCGAACCAAACGAAATATCGATCCCGCCACTGACAATCACCATCGTCAGCGGTAGGGCGACAATGCCAATGCAGATAAAGTCACTGGTGCTGAACAGCAACATATTGAGATCTAACATCCGCGGGTTAATTGCACCAAATGCAACAATCTCAATAACGAGCAGTGCGGCAAGAGCCAGTTCCCAACCGTAGCGAATACGCATTACGCGGCCTCCCGTTTTTTACCTGACGAAGCGGGTTTAACGGATGGCGGTGGCATCATAAAGCGGGCATATTTTTGCCGCCGCAGATTACGTTCCAGCGCACAACGCAGGCGTCCATCAAACACCAGCACCGCCAGCAGAACCATGCCCGCGATAAAATCATTCCACCATGCCGGAATGCGCAACAGCACCAGTACACTATCGATCTGGGTCAGGAACCATGCGCCGAGTACCGCACCGATGATCGCGCCGGAACCGCCGAGCAAACTAATGCCGCCCAGCACGCAGGCTGCAATTGCTTTCATCTCCAGCCCGGTACCGGTCTGGTTGGGGATAAAACCAATCTGCGAAGCAAACACAATTCCCGCCAGTGCCGCCATGCAGCCGTTCAACGAAAATGCCACAATGCGAATGGCTTCCGTACGAACGCCCAGTTGACGAGCGCCCTGTAAATTATCGCCCGTGACATAAAAACTGCGTCCAAACGCCGTCTTTGCCAGCAGCCAGGCCATAAATGCCACCAGAATTATCGTCAACCAACCAATCGCGGAAACGCCAAACAGCAGCGGGGCGGAGAGTTGTTTCAGTTCGGCGGGTAATCCCTCAATCCATTTACCGCCAGTCCACAGCAACATGATGCCTCTGTACAACCCTAATGTACCGAGCGTGGCAACAATGGCAGGGATCTTTAGCCACGCGACCAGGACACCGTTGAAAAATCCCGCGAGCAAACCAAGCAGTAAAGTCGCGACACAAGCAACAGGTAGTGAATACCCCGCGTTCAGTAACATCCCCAACAGCACCGCGCACATTCCGGTAATCGAACCCACTGAAACATCAATATTGCGCGTAAGCATTACCAGCGTCGCGCCCATTGCCAGCAGGATCAGGATTTGCGCGCTGCTATAAACCATGGTCAGCGTTTGCACACTTAAATACTGACGGTCGAGAAAACCGGGTAATACAAACAGCAGCACCACCGCCAGCAGTGCCGTGATTTCACGGTTGTTCTGAATAAATTTCAGCATGACGCCTCCTGACGCTGACTATCGCCGAAGGCAACGCGCATAATGGTCTCGACATTAATATCGCGCCCGGTCAGTGCAGAGTGGGCAATTTCGCCCTGATGCATCACATACACGCGATCTGCCATCAGTTCGATCTCTTCGAGATCAGAGGAGATAAGCAGCACAGCCACATTCTGTGCGGCGATGCTGCGCAACAGTTGGTAGATATCATTACGCGCCGAGACATCCACGCCGCGCGTCGGCTCATCGACAATCAATACTTGCGGCGAGGCTTCCAGGCATTTGGCAATCAGGATTTTTTGCTGGTTGCCGCCGGATAAGGTCCGCGCAGCTTGTTCCGGTTGGTTAAATTTAATATTCAGCGCCCGACGATATCGTTCCAGGGTGGCATTATCTTTCGCGGTTTTCGCCCAGAATCCACGAAGGTTATGAGTAAGGGCGCAGACGTTCCACGCCAGTGAAGCATCGAGATTAAGTCCGGATGACTGGCGATCTTCCGGCAGATAAACCAGACCGCGCAGTAAACGTTCTCCGGTGGATAATCTATTGATCTCTTTACCATTCAGCATAATGCGTCCGCCACGCAAAGTACGCAGACCATAGAGCGTCTCGGCCAGTTCTGTGCGTCCGGCTCCCACCAGCCCAGCCAGGCCCAGAATTTCTCCGGCATTGAGCGTCAGGCTGACATTCCTGAAACCTTCGCCGGTCAGATTTTCCAGTGTCAGCACCGGCGTTCCCGCGGCATGTTGTGGGCGGTTGCCAGGTAATTCCAGCCATAATTTTTGGCTGGCAGAGAGCGATTTTTCCCGTAGCGCTGGCGTAATGGCCTGAATAATGTCGTCGGTAGACAGTTCGCTGGTTTTGCCGCTTAAGGCGATGGTTCCGTCGCGCATCACGCTAATTCGGTCGGCAATCTGGCGAATTTCCGGCAGCTTATGCGAGATAAAAACAATACCCACGCCAGTAGCAAGCAGCTCCCGCAAGCGAATAAACAAACGTTCGGTTTCGGCGGGAGTAAGCGAGGCGGTAGGTTCATCGAGGATCAGAATTCGCGAATCGCGCATCAGCCCGCGGAGGATTTCCACCATTTGGCGATCGGCGACATCCAGCGATCCTGCCAGACTATGCAGATCAAACTGGCAGCCCAGCGCCGCCAGCAAGTTATTCATTTTCTGTATGGAGAGCTGTTTTTTTGCCAGACCAAACAGGATGTTTTCTTTTATCGACAGGCTTGGAAAAAGCAGCGGTTCCTGGGGAACGAGATAAATGCCCAGCTGATGAGCATGAACTGGCGTTAATCTGACGTAGTTGTTGCCCCCAATCTCCAGCGTACCGCTATCAGCAGGGGTAATACCGGCAATAATCTTCATTAACGTCGATTTACCGGCACCATTGCCGCCGAGCAGGGCGTGGACCTCCCCCTGATGCAACGTAAAATCGATGCCTTTCAGGACATTAACTCCTGAATACTGTTTATAAACGAGCGGGCGCAAAGTAGCGGTAACGCGCGGGTATCACTCGTTTGCATATTTCCCCCGTTCAGTTTTGCAGGTGAGTTTTGAACAAATGTATTTCTGCTTTTAATTTGTTCATAACCTTAGGTGGACATTGCACATATTTCCGACGAATAGATCACAATTTATGCTATTTTGATTTTCACGGTTGCGTTTGTTCATACTCATAGAGTCAAACTGTGGTTGCCATCACAGATATAAATGCGCAAGAACTGAACAATTGCATTAAAGATTTAAGTATGTTCAAAGTGAAGAATGAATTATGACAAGCACCTGGCAGTACCGGACGTTCCTGGTTCTATGGAATTTGATCTCAACAAAAACTGGCAACTGGCGTGTGAGTGTATGCGCCAGGCGCTGCACAACGCCGGCATAGCCCCGGAGTATATCGCTGCCGTTTCGGCATGTTCGATGCGTGAAGGCATTGTTTTATATAACAATGATGGAACACCGATCTGGGCCTGCGCCAATGTGGATGCCAGAGCGGCGCGCGAAGTTAGCGAACTTAAAGAACTACACAACAATACCTTTGAAAACAAAGTTTATCGATCGACCGGGCAAACGCTGGCTTTAAGCGCCATCCCCAGATTACTTTGGCTGGCGCACCATCGTTCCGATATCTACCGACAGGCGTCGACCATCACCATGATCAGCGACTGGCTGGCCTATATGCTCAGCGGCGAACTGGCGGTGGATCCCTCTAACGCTGGCACCACGGGACTTCTTGATCTAACCACCCGTGACTGGAAACCTGCATTGCTGGATATGGCCGGACTGCGGGCCGATATTATCAGGATTCACGCGATAAGTGGCAGGCAGTTTATCAGGATCAGCTGGGGCTGGTTGATCATGGACTGACGACGTCGTTATGGAAAGCGCCTGGGTTATAGTTTCATTGACAGCCACATCATGATGACCGTGGCTGTTAGTTTTTGAGTATTCTTATTTCCCTTCTTTTAGAGCTGGCTTGTTAAATGCCAGCTTGCAGATTCATCGTTCCATCGCCAGTAATATATTCAAGGGGAAATTGCTATTTTTCTTAAAACATTAAGCATAACCCCTTATTTTATAGCGAATATTCCTAAAGGCATAAATGAATGAAAAAGAGTTTTAATAGAGTTCTTTTTTAGCAATTGGTGCTATTCTTTGTTAAATATGATGATGGTAATTTTCTTATTGAAAGAAAAATTTTTCTTATTAAGCAACAATAACTCATGGTTCATTTTTAAATAAAATAAGAACTATGCGATTTTTAATCTATCAATTCGAAAGCATTAGCAAATTAGCCAAATTGACACCTTCCCACCTCCAACCAACACTCAATACAGACCTCTGACAATTTAATAAGTTTCATTTTTAATGTCTGACGACTCATCTCTTTCGTGGCTGTATTGTTTGTATATGGAGCGTTTATATGAATAGAATCTATCGCGTGATATGGAATTGCACCCTACAGGCATTTCAGGTCTGCTCGGAATTAACTCGCAGGGTAGGTAAAACATCGACGGTTAATTTGCGTAAATCCTCTGGACTGACAACGAAACTCAGTAGATTGACGCTGGGTGTTTTGCTGGCTCTAAGCGGTTCAGCGTCTGGTGCGAGTCTGGAAGTTGATAATGGTCAGATTACCAATATTGATACTGATGTTGCTTATGATGCCTACCTGGTTGGCTGGTATGGCACTGGAGTGCTTAATATTTTGGCTGGCGGTAATGCTTCCTTAACCACTATTACTACCAGCGTCATTGGCGCTAATGAGGACTCGGAGGGCACCGTTAATGTTTTGGGTGGCACCTGGCGATTTTATGATAGCGGAAATAATGCAAGGCCTTTAAATGTGGGTCAATCCGGAACGGGGACGCTGAATATTAAACAGAAGGGTCACGTTGACGGAGGATATTTAAGGATAGGTTCTTCGACAGGAGGCGTCGGGACGGTTAATGTTGAGGGAGAGGACTCGGTTCTGACGACCGAATTATTCGAAATAGGGAGTTACGGTACGGGCTCATTAAATATTACGGATAAGGGTTATGTCACGAGTTCAATCGTCGCCATTTTAGGCTATCAGGCGGGCAGTAATGGCCAGGTTGTCGTTGAAAAGGGTGGCGAGTGGCTAATAAAAAATAACGATTCCTCAATTGAATTTCAAATTGGTAATCAAGGAACTGGGGAAGCGACTATTCGCGAGGGTGGGCTAATTACGGCTGAAAATACGATTATCGGAGGCAATGCCACCGGTATCAGAATAGGCAATGACTGGTGCATTCCGAAAGGAACAACGCCGACGACGCACATCATTAAATTACCGATTGGCGAAATCAGGCAGCCCAATGCGACGCTCGATCTCAGCCAAAGCGTTGATAATGAGTATTACTGTCTGCTGCTGGCGAAAGAACTTGGGTTGAATGTGCCGGACGCAGAAATCATTAAAGCGGGAAATGTGCGCGCGTTAGCGGTCGAACGTTTTGACAGGCGTTGGAATGCTGAGCGAACGGTTTTACTTCGCTTGCCACAGGAGGATATGTGTCAGACATTCGGTTTACCTTCATCGGTGAAATATGAATCAGATGGAGGCCCAGGCATCGCGCGGATCATGGCGTTTTTGATGGGGTCCAGCGAGGCGCTGAAAGATCGTTATGATTTTATGAAATTCCAGGTCTTCCAGTGGTTGATTGGCGCAACGGATGGCCATGCAAAAAACTTCTCCGTATTTATTCAGGCTGGCGGCAGTTATCGACTCAATGTGTTGAGGTTGCACGACCGGTTAAGCCGAGAATACGGTATTAAGTAAGATATGGGGTTTTGGTCGTTGTTAATGAGCAGGACAATCATGACCGCCAACGACTGGATTCTTCCTTGGTTTATGTTGGTGCGCATAATGTATATTATGTTAAATGTGATTTGAGTGATGCGAAGCGATTTTCCGGTCGTCGTTATTACTTCAGGGTTCCAGAACATAAAGCCTCTCCTCTTTCATGATTGGCCTGTGCATACCGGATATAGGCTGGCTGGTATGCAGGTTTGCCGTTTGCCGCATCTTCCCTGCGTTGAAGAGTCAGGCTGGCAAACCGCGTGCAAATGAACACCCCCTCTTTCCATCAACACTTCAGACAGCTTGCGGGAATGAGTCCACTCCGGTATCAGAAATAGCTACGCCTCAATGAAGCCAGGCGACTGATGCTGAATGAACATTTTGGACCGTACGGGGGAGGTATTAATACTTGATGGTGCCACTTTTAGCGCTAAAACTGACTTGATTGATGGCACGAATATACTGCCATTCCAGGCTCGTTATATTGCTCTCGGGCAGTCAGTAGCTGGTACTGCAAACGCTGATGCGACCTTCAAAGTTCAATATCTATAATTCAATCTTAAGGTGGCTATACGTCATCTGAAATTGAAACAGGGTGTGTGTGGCATGGCTACGCACACCCGAGAAATTCACCAATGTTCATCTCATTATTAATGAGGAATAGTTTGTGTTTTGGAGCGGCATGAAAAAATCACATAATATCTAAACGATCAATAAACAACAGTAGTTAAACTTACTGTTATTTAAAATATTTACTTTATAGCAAGGTTTTCCTATTAAAAGAGAACCAACATTTATTTCAAACGCATTAAGTCTGGAAACCCGGCGACTCGCCAATGTATTAGCAACATTTACCGATTGTCTGATGTAACGGTTTCCCCGCTTATCCTCTTAACACATGGAGAATGCATCAGATGCAAACTACGCGTACCCCCTACTCTATTTCCTTTATGGCGACAGTGTTACTTTTATTGCTCTTTGCTTGCCATAGCACCGTTGCCAACGCAGCTGTCGCACTGGGTGCGACGCGGGTAATTTATCCGGCAAACCAGAAACAGGTTTTATTGCCTGTCACGAATAATGATCCTGCCAGTGTCTATCTCATTCAGTCATGGATAGAAAATGCAGGTGACCAAAAAGACACCCAGTTTGTCATTACGCCACCGCTTTTTTCCATGCAAGGTAAAAAAGAGAATGGCAGCATATCAATACGTCGGCTGAACGTGACATTATTCCCTTACGCTCACGGTTAACGGTGGGTGATAGTTATACCGATGGCGATATTTTTGATAGTGTGAACTTTCGTGGCCTCAAAATAAATTCAACAGAAGCGATGTTGCCCGATAGCCAACATGGTTTTGCTCCGGTGATTCATGGTATTGCCCGCGGCACCGCACAAGTGAGTGTAAAACAGAATGTATCGCTATTCTACGCAAGGTTTTTATAACTTATCCGACAGTGCCTACAGTCGAATGAGTGGTTACACCGTCAAGCCTCCTACCGGAGACAGCAATGAGCAGACACAATTTATTGATTATTTTAATCTGTTCTACAGTAAGCGTGGTCAGGAACAAATAAGCATCTCTCAGCAGCTTGGAAATTACGGTACGACATTTTTCAGTGCCAGTCGCCAAAGTTACTGGAACACGTCACGCAGCGACTGGATTTGCCCCTATATTTCCAGACACCTGTTATCACTTAACCCATTACTGGCTTGCTGCCGTAGATATTCCCGTGGCGAGCGATAACCCAGTGCACTATGCGGATGCCATTCGTTATAATGCTCGAACGCCTCTGCAAGGTTCTTTG
>OCAO01000268.1_pt1 | contig 26582 bp, 29 predicted proteins | sample 1477151 | NCBI WGS metagenome assembly OCAO01 (sample SAMEA2580298, study PRJEB22360) | human gut metagenome | biome: human gut; feature: human-associated habitat; material: faeces | place: Denmark | collected 2008/2010 | reverse complement strand
AAATATGATAAAATTTAATTAATGATATTTACAATATTTATAAATTTGTTATAGGGGGCATATAAACGTGAAAGATACATTTACCGAAGGATTAGAAGAAGTTATGGACAACTTACATAAAGGAGGAGCATTCTTAACAGCTGGTGATGATAAAAAATGCAATACTATGACTATCAGCTGGGGAAGTGTTGGATATATGTGGGGAAAGCCAATGTTTATGGCATTAGTAAGAACCTCAAGATATACAAATGAATTTTTAGAAAATGGAAGTGAATATACAATTAGTATACCTTATGATAAAGAAATGTCAGAAGCAATTTCTATTTGTGGTAAAAAATCAGGAAGAGATATTGACAAAGAAAAGGAAGCTGACATAAAATTTATTCCATCTAAAAAGGTTAATACGCCAGTAGTTGATGGATGCAGCAAATATTTTGAATGCAGGATTGTTTTTAAACAAGATATAAATCTTGAAAATATGGATGAAGCAATAGTAAAAGCATGTTATGAAAAGGATGCAAAACATGTACTATATTTTGGAGAAATAGTAGAATACTATTACAATTAATAGAATTTATTAACAATAGTCATAAATAGTTCATATTATACTTTAGGTGATTATTTATGGCTAGTTTTTTATTATTTATTTGTGGGGTAATATGTACAGCTATTGGAATAAATTTATTCAAAAATAAACTAAGAACATTATCACTTTCAATAGGTGGAATGGATGATAAAGAAATAACAGAAAAACAGCATATATTATCTATATGTTGTAAATTTATAACTATTGGAATAATGTTTTTAATATTTAGTATAAGTTTATTTCAAATATGAAGATATAACCACTGATTTGTTTTTATAGGGAAGTGAATGAAAAAGGACGTTTGTAAGATTAAAATCTTCCAAACGTCCTTTTTCTATATTTTAGTTTCTATATTTTGTTTCAGATAATTCATATACATGATCATATTCTATAGGCTCATCATTATATAGGAATTTAACACCATCAATCCATTCTCCTTTATAAGAAACTTGTAGGAAATTTTCAATTAATGTATTTGAAGTTATTTGTCCACCAGTTGAACCTTGGAATTTATTGATCCACTTATTATTGTTATCATCAAGTAAGTTTATAGTAGCAATTTTTTTACCATCAATTGTATCTATAGATTTTACTTTTATAGGTAGATTGTCGAAGAAATTTTTTGAAACAGTATTTGACAATTGTTGCACTTTATCTTCTAATGAAGAATCTGTAGATAATTCTATTTTAGAAGACTCATTTGGCTCTAATGTATTATCATCTATAGTATAAATAGAAAGTTCTTCTTTATTTGATGGATTTTCAGTATTATCAGTATTTTTATTATCGTCTGTTTTGTTATCTTTATTATCGTCTTTAGAATTATCAGAAGAATTATTATCTGAGTTGTCTTCTACAGTAGGTTTAGTGTTATTTTTATTAATTTCGTCTGTATTCGATTTAGATTTACAAGAAACTAAAGTAACACTTAATATTAAAACTGTAGCAATAATTAATTTTTTTGTCATTATAATTAACCTCCTATATATACGACATTTTAGTAGATATTTTAACTAATTATAACATATAAGGTGTTGAATTAAAAGGATTTATTATGTTTTAGATGAAGATGGAGGTCATTGACAATTTATTTTGATTATAGTATATTTTGATTATCAAACTATTTAATGATCTAAGAATTCAAAATGTTAAATGGTTTTAGTAAAAGACTAATAGATATTATTAATTATGTTTTTATAGGAAATTGGAGGTAGCACATAGATGAATAAATCAACAATAACAATTAATGAATTGTTGGTTCAATTATTTAATGATATTTTGCAGATTGAAGAAAAGAGTTTAAAAGAAGGAATCATTTCAGATCTTTCAATAACAGAAATACATACAATTGAGGCAATAGGCATGTATGCTGAAAAGAGTATGTCTGAAGTAGCTCAAATCTTAAAAATAACGGTTGGAACTTTAACAACTGCCATCAACAAATTAATAAAAAAAGAATATGTTGAGAGAAAGAGAATAGAAGAAGATAGAAGGGTTGTATTAGTTAAACTTACAAAGAAAGGTAAGCTTGCATATAGAATACATGAAAAATTTCATCATGACATGGTAAATACAGCCATTGATGGATTAAGTGAAGAAGAAGAAGAAGTTTTAATTTCTTCATTAGATAAAATAAATAAATTCTTTAAGGAAAAATATGAATTGGCTTAATTAGTAATAGAGGAGAACGTTATGAATAATATAAAAATTGCCGGGATTGGGGCATATTCACCATCTTTAGTTGTTACAAATGATGATATTAGTAAACTTGTTGAAACTAATGACGAATGGATACAAGAAAGAACAGGTATAAAAGAAAGAAGAATATCTGAAGGAGAAGATACTTCTGATTTTGCGGTAAAATCAGCTATGATTGCTTTGGACAGAGCAAATATAAAATCAGAAGACTTAGAACTTATAATTGTTGCAACAATATCTCCAGATAACTTTATACCATCTGTTGCATGTCTAGTTCAAAGCAAATTAAATGCACATAAAGCAGCATGTTTCGATATAAATGTTGCATGTTCAGGTTTTTTATATGGTCTTGAAATTGCTAATAGTATGATGAAATCTATGAATTATAAAAATGCTTTAGTAATTGGATCAGAAACACTTTCAAAGTTAATGGATTGGACTGATAGAGGAACGTGTATATTGTTTGGTGATGGTGGAGGCGCAGCTGTTTTAACAAGGTGTGAAAAAGGCGGTATTATTAAATCATATTTAAGATCAGATGGCTCAAGAGGAGAAGCATTAACAATAGAAGCAGCAGACTTTAAAACACCATTTGCAAAAGAAAATAAAGAAAAAGATAGAGTAATAAAAATGAATGGAAGAGAAGTTTTTAAATTTGCAACAACAGCAATAGCAGATGGTGTTACAGAAATATTGAAAGATTCTAATTTAACATTGGATGATATTAAATATATAGTTCCGCACCAAGCAAACTATAGGATAATAAATTCTGCAGCAAAGAAACTAAATGTTGAAACAGAAAAATTTTATATTAATTTAGATAGATACGGAAATACATCATCAGCATCAGTACCTTTAGCTCTTAATGAAATGATGGAAGAAGGTCTTATAAATGAAGGCGATAAGATTATTTTAGTTGCATTTGGTGGTGGACTAACTCATGCAGCTACATTAGTGGAATTCTAGTAAATAAGAAATTTGAAAGTAATAAAATAAATAAATCTAAAATATTAAAATTACATTGAATATGAAAAGAAATATTTCATGGAGGGAATATATATGTTATTTGAAGAAATTAGAGAAGTTATTTGTGAACAACTAGGAATTGAAAAGAATGAAGTATCTTTAGAAACTACATTTGAAGACTTGCAAGCAGATTCTTTAGATTTATTCCAAATAGTAATTGAATTAGAAGAAAAATATAATATACAAGTCGAAGATGTTGAAGGCTTAAAGAATGTTAAAGATGTAGTTGATTATGTAGAGCAAAAGGCAAAGTAGGAATTATATGAATTTATTTTTAATTTTTAATTAGTACAATTGATAATAAGACGATGTAATAGTAAAATTGGTTATAATATGTTTTTTAAGAGTTTATTTGGGATGGTAGTTAAATATTACATTGAAATATTATTTTACATTTCAATTGTGGGAGGAAATTTTTGTGAAAGAAAATAGAGTTTGTGAATTATTAGGTATTAAATATCCATTATTCCAAGGAGCTATGGCAAGAATTGCAGATGCATCATTAGCAGCAGCAGTAAGTAATGCAGGTGGACTTGGAATAATCACTGGCGCAGCTCCAACTGAATGGGTTAGGGAGCAAATTAGAAAAGCAAAAGAATTAACAGATAAACCATTTGCAGTAAACTTGATGCTTCAAATGGAAAATGTTGATGAGATTGCAGAATTAGTATGTGAAGAGGGCGTAAAAGTAGTAACAACTGGAGCAGGAAGCCCGGGGAAGTATATGGATAAATGGAAAGAGCATGACATTAAAGTTATACCAGTAGTTGCATCTGTAGCGCTAGCTAAAAGAATGGAAAAATCAGGAGCTCATGCAATTGTGGCAGAAGGTACTGAATCAGGTGGCCATGTAGGGCAATTAACAACAATGACTTTAATTCCACAAGTTGCAGATGCAGTTAGTATTCCAGTAATAGGAGCTGGCGGTATTGGTGATGGAAGAGGTATTGCAGCTGCTTTTATGTTAGGCGCTGAAGGTATTCAAGTTGGTACTAGATTTTTGGTGGCAAAAGAATGTAATATACATCAAAATTATAAGGATAAAGTATTAAAAGCAAAGGATATTGATACTGAAGTAACAGGAAGGTCAACAGGACATCCAGTAAGAGTTTTAAGAAATAAGCTTTCAAGAACTTATTTGAAGTTAGAAAAAGAGGGAGCTAGTGTCGAAGAAATTGAAAAGATAGGAATAGGATGCTTAGCTAAAGCAGTAGTTGAAGGTGACGTTGAAAATGGATCACTTATGTGTGGTCAAATTGCAGGGCTTGTTAATAAAGAACAAACTTGCAAAGAAATAATTGAAGAAATGTTTAAAGAAGCAAATGAAAGATTCAAACTTTTTGGGGGTAAAAATGAATAGTAATAGGATAGCTTTTCTTTTTCCAGGTCAAGGAGTTCAAACTATTGGAATGGCAAAAGATCTCTATGATAATATACCAGAATGTAAATTGATTTTAGATTGTAGTGAAGATATTTTAAAGATGCCTTTAAAGAAAATGATGTTTGAAGGACCTGAAGAAGTTTTAACTGCAACAGAAAATGCACAGCCAACTATATTAGTTGCATCACTTATGGCACTAAAGGCTTTAGAGATTAACAATATACATGCAGATTATTGTGCTGGACTTAGCTTAGGCGAATATGCTGCATTAATTTATGGTGGCGCATTATCTCTTGAAGATGGTCTTCTACTTATAAAAGAAAGAGGAAGAATAATGGGAAGCGCACTTCCAGAAGGCCTTGGCAAAATGGCGGCAATACTAAAGCTTGATGATGAAAAGTTTAGTGAATTATTAGAAAGGGCAGGAGAATTTGGAGTTATAGAAGGTGCTAACTTCAATTGTCCAGGTCAAGTTTCTGTATCAGGAGAAAATAGAGCTGTAGAAGAAGCTGTTAAGATTGCAAAGGAATTAGGTGGACTTGGAATACCTTTAAAGGTAAGTGGTCCATTTCATAGCTCATTGCTTACAGAAGCAAGTGAAGAATTTTATAATACAATAAAAACTGCAACAATAAAAGAATTTAACAAAACTGTTTATTCAAATGTTAAAGGTGAGCCTTATACAAATGATGATGATGTTAAAGAATTATTAAAAAGACATATAAGAAGTTCTGTACTTTTTGATAAAACCATAAATCATATGATAGATAATGGTGTAGATACTTTTATTGAAGTAGGTCCAGGAAAAGCATTGAGAGGATTTGTTAAAAAGATAAATAAAAATATGAATCTTCTAAATGTAGAAGATGTTGCATCCTTAAATGTTACTGTTGATACAATAAAAAATATGAAGTAAATGCTATGGGGTAAATATTTAAGTGAGAATAGAATATATCTAATAAAAGTATAAGGAAACAAGGAGGTATTATGTTGAAAGGTAAATGTGCTATAGTTACAGGAGCGGCTAAAGGAATAGGAAAAGCAATAGCTTTAAAGTTAGCATCTCTTGGTGCGAACATAGTTCTAAATTATAGAAGTAGTGAAAAGGAAGCAGCAGAAGTTGCAAATGAAATAAAAGAATTAGGTGTTGAAGTATTAACAGTAAAAGCAGATATTTCAAAGCTTGATGAAGTTGAAGAACTTGTAAAGGCTGCTAAAGAAAAATTTGGGTCTGTAGATATAATGGTTAATAATGCAGGTATAACAAAAGATACTTTAATTTTAAGAATGAAAGAAGAAGATTTTGATAGTGTTATAGATGTAAACTTAAAAGGTGTATTTAACTGCATGAAAGCAATAACTCCTGTTATGGTTAGACAAAAACAAGGAAAGATAATAAGTATTTCTTCAGTTGTAGGGATTGCAGGAAATGCAGGTCAAGTTAATTATTCAGCATCAAAAGCAGGAATAATTGGAATGACAAAATCTTTAGCTAAAGAGTTAGGCTCTAGAGGTGTAAATGTAAATGCAGTAGCACCAGGATTTATAGAAACAGACATGACAAATACTTTAGGTGACAAGGTTAAAGAAGAAGCAGAAAAAAATATTCCACTTAAGAGATTTGGAAAAGCTGAAGATGTAGCTGAATGTGTAGCTTTTTTAGCAAGTGGAGCTTCAGATTATATAACAGGTCAAGTTATTCAAGTCGATGGCGGAATGTTAATGTAGTAAGGAAGGTTTTTAGTATGGATAGAAGAGTCGTTATTACGGGAATGGGAGCTGTGACTCCTATTGGAAACAACGTTAATGAATTTTGGAGCAATGCAAAAGAAGGAAAACTAGGAATAGACTTTATAAAATTATTAGATAATGATTTATTAGATGTAAAAATTGCAGGTGAAGTTAAGAACTTTGATCCAGAATCTGTAATAAGTAAAAAAGAATGCAAGAGACTTGATAGATTCGAGCAATTTGGATTGTATGCAGCTGATGAGGCAATAAAGAATTCTGGAATAGATTTAGAAAAAGAAGATTTAGATAGAATTGGAGTAAGTATTGGTTCTGGAATAGGTGGACTTGGAACAATAGAAAATGATTGTAATAAGCTTTATACAGGAGCATCTAAAAGAGTATCACCATTTTTTGTACCAATGGCAATTGTAAACTTAGTTGCAGGAAATGTTGCTATCAAATATGGACTTAGAGGGCCATGTACTTCAGTTGTGACTGCATGTGCAACAGGAACTAATAGCATAGGCGATGCAACTAGACTTATAAAACATGGCTACGTTGATGTAATGCTTGCAGGTGGAGCAGAAGCACCGATTACAAGAATTGGTGTTGGTGGATTTAATGGAATGAAGGCATTAAATACAAATAATGATCCTAAAAGAGCATCTATTCCATTTGATAAAAACAGAGGTGGATTTGTAATGGGTGAAGGTGCAGGAGTTGTAGTTTTAGAATCACTAGAACATGCACAGGCTAGAGGTGCGAATATCATAGCAGAGGTTGTTGGATATGGAACAACTTGTGATGCTTATCATATTACATCACCAGCTCCAGACGGAAGTGGTGCCGCAAAAGCTATGAAGCAGGCTATAGATGAAGCAGGAATTACCCCTGAGGATGTTTCATATATAAATGCACATGGTACAGCAACTGGATTAAATGATAAATTTGAAACAGCTGCTATAAAGGTGGTGTTTGGAAATGATACAAAAGTTCCAATATCATCAACAAAATCAATGACTGGACACTTACTCGGAGCAGCAGGTGCAATTGAAACAATAATATGTGCAAAAGCTCTTCAAGATGATTTCATACCTCCAACAATAGGATATGAAACTCCAGATGAAGAATTAGATTTAGATTATGTGCCTAACGCAGGTAGAAAAGAAAAATTAGAATATGCACTAACTAATTCATTAGGATTTGGTGGTCATAATGCAACTTTATTATTAAAGAAGTGGAAGTAGACTTTTAGGAGGTATACCATGGATTTTGAGCAAATTAAAGAGCTTATAAAACTTGTTGATTCATCAGAATTAGCTTTTTTTGAAATTAATACACAAAGTGAACATATAAAAATGGATAAATCTTTAAATAGAAATGTAAGTGAGAATTCTGCCCCAAGTAGTGCTACAAATAGTGTACCTACTGTACAAAATATTGCAGAAAATATAGTAGGCAAAAATGAAAGCGTAGCAAAAAATGAAAGTAATATAAATTCAGAAGAAAATAGTGATGACGATGATACTATTGTTATAACTTCACCAATGGTTGGAACATTTTATTCAAAGCCATCTCCTGACAGTGAAACATTTGTAAGCGCTGGAGATAAAATTTCTAAGGGCAAAGTTTTATGCATAATTGAAGCAATGAAGTTAATGAATGAAATAGAAAGTGAATATGATGGAACAATCGTAAAATGTCTAGTAAATGAAGGTGACATGGTAGAGTACGGTCAACCGTTATTTAAAATAAAGGGGGAATAACCTATGATGAATATAAAGGAAATAAAGGAGATTTTACCTCATAGATATCCTATGTTATTAATAGACAGAGTACTTGAAATGGATATAGAAGAAAAAATGTATGTTAAAGGATATAAAAACCTTTCAGCTAATGAAGCATTTTTCCAAGGCCACTATCCAGAAGAACCAATTATGCCAGGTGTTCTTCAAATAGAAGCATTGGCTCAAGCAGGTGCTGTTGCAATTCTTTCTATGGAAAAATTTAAAGGAAAAACACCGTTATTTGCTGGAACTAATAAAGTTAGATTTAAAAATAAAGTAGTTCCAGGTGATAGATTGGATTTATATTGTGAAATAGTGAAAATTAAAGGACCTATAGGAATTGGTAAAGGAATTGCAAGTGTAGATGGTAAAACAGTTTGTGAAGCAGAAATACTATTTGCTATAGGATAAGGTGATGTTATGTTTAAAAAAGTGCTAATTGCAAACAGGGGAGAAATAGCTGTTAGAATAATAAGAGCTTGCAGAGAAATGGGCATAAGAACAGTAGCTGTTTATTCTGAAATAGATAAGGAAGCACTTCATACTCAATTAGCTGATGAGGCTGTATGCATTGGTCCAGCGATGCCTAAAGATAGCTATTTGAATATGGCAAACATTTTAAGTGCTTGTGTTTTAAGTGGTGCAGAAGCTATACATCCAGGTTTTGGATTTTTATCTGAAAATCCAAAGTTTGCAAAGATGTGTAGAGAGTGTAATATAAAATTCATAGGTCCTGATTATGAAACAATTGAATATATGGGAAATAAGGCAAAAGCAAGAGAAATAATGAAGCTTTCAGATGTTCCAGTTGTTCCAGGTTATGAAGGCGAAATAAGAGATGAGAAGCATGCACTTGAAATAGCAGAAAATATTGGATATCCTATAATGATAAAAGCTGCTGCTGGTGGTGGCGGAAAAGGTATAAGAATTGCTTATAATGAAGAAGAATTTCTTATGGGATATAAAACTGCTAAAGCAGAAGCTAAAGCATGTTTTGGTGATGATACATTATATATAGAAAAGTTTATTCAAAAACCAAAGCATATTGAATTTCAAATATTAGCTGATGAGTATGGAAATATAGTACATCTAGGTGAAAGAGAATGTTCTATGCAAAGGAAGAATCAAAAAGTATTAGAAGAGGCTCCATCTAATGTATTAAATGAAGAACTTAGAACTAAGATGGGGGAAATTGCTAAGAGAGCAGCTCTTGCAGTTGATTATAAAAATGCAGGAACAATAGAATTTCTATTTGATAAAGATAATAACTTCTATTTCATGGAGATGAATACAAGAATACAGGTTGAGCACCCAATTACTGAAATGATTACAGGCATAGATTTAGTTAAAGAACAATTAAGAATAGCTTCTGGTGAAAAGCTTAGATTTACTCAAGATGATATTAAAATTAAAGGTCATGCCATTGAATGTAGAGTTAATGCTGAAGATCCAGAACATGATTTTAGACCTTGCCCAGGAGTGATTGAAGAACTTTGTGTTCCAGGCGGAATGGGGGTAAGAATTGATAGTGCAATTTTTGCTGGATATAAGATTCCTCATTGTTATGATTCAATGATAGCTAAAGTAATTTCATTTGGAAATACTAGAGAAGAAGCAATTGTAAAGATGAATAGAGCATTATCTGAATTTGCTGTAGGTGGAGTAAAAACTAACATTGATTTTGATCTTTCAATACTTCAAACTAAAGAATTTTTAGAAGGCGATTATGATACAACATTTTTATCAGAAATGATGGTGAAGAAGGATGCTTAAGGATTTATTTAGTAAAAGACAATATGCAACTGTTAATCCTTCTGTTTTAAAGAAAGCTGAAACAGAAGAAAAACCGAATATTCCTTCAGGCATGTGGAATAAATGTGAAAAGTGTAATACTATGATGTATCATGATGATCTGGAAAGTAATAAATTTGTATGTACATCATGTGGTTATCATTTTAGGCTTACAGCTAAAGAAAGAATAAAAATGTTTTTAGATAAGGATACATTTAATGAGCTATATAAGGATTTTAAAACTATAAATCCATTAGAGTTTGATGGATATGAAGAAAAACTTAAAAAGAGTAAGAAATCCACAAGTAGCAATGAAGCAGTAGTTACTGGCATAGGAAAATTAAATGACATAGAGGTTGCCTGTGCTGTTATGGATAGCTTCTTCATGATGGGAAGTATGGGAACAGTTGTAGGAGAAAAATTAACTAGATTAATAGAATATGCTATAGACGCTAAATTACCATTAGTTATATTTACAACGTCTGGTGGAGCGAGAATGCAAGAAGGCATATTTTCACTTATGCAAATGGCAAAAGTAAGTGCAGCACTTGCAAAGTTTGATGAAGCAGGACTTCTTTATATAACAGTCCTTACAGATCCAACTACAGGAGGAGTAACTGCAAGCTTTGCTATGGAGGGTGATATAATCTTAAGTGAGCCAGGAGCATTGGTTGGATTTGCAGGAAGAAGAGTAGTTGAAAATACTATAAATGAGAGCCTTCCAGATGATTTCCAAAGTGCAGAATTCTTATTAAAAAAAGGATTTATTGATGCTATTGTTCCAAGAAAGCATATGAGAACATGCATATATAAGATTCTTGTTTTACATGGAGTGAGAAGTTATGAATAAAGACTTTATAAAAGGAAATTTAAGTGCTTGGGAAAAGGTTGAAATAGCCAGGCATAAAGATAGACCTACTGGAAAATTTTATATAAATGAAATATTTAAAGATTTTATTGAGTTTCATGGTGATAGAAATTTTGGAGATGATAAAGCTATAGTTGGTGGCATAGCTTCAATAAACAATCTACCTGTTACTATTATAGCTATATCAAAAGGGTCTAATACAAGTGAAAATATAGAGAGAAATTTTGGCATGCCAAGTCCAGAAGGATATAGAAAGGCATTAAGGCTTATGAAACAAGCTGAGAAATTCAAGAGACCAGTAATATGTTTTGTTGATACTCCGGGGGCATTTCCAGGAAAGGGTGCAGAAGAGAGAGGTCAAGGAGAAGCTATTGCTAAAAATCTTTTTGAACTGAGTAAGTTAAAAACACCAATACTTTCAATATTAGCAGGTGAAGGTGGAAGTGGTGGAGCACTAGCCTTAGCAGTGGCAGATAAAATTCTTATGATGGAAAATGCTATTTATTCAATTCTTTCACCAGAAGGATTTGCATCAATTTTATGGAAAGATTCTACTAGAGTAAAAGAAGCTGCTGAGGTTATGAAAATTACAGCTAAAGATTTAAAAGAATTTGGTATTATAGATGATATTATAAAAGAGCCAAGAGGCGGAGCACATAAGAATTCTGAAAAGGCTGCTGAAAGCATTAAAGATGAAATATTAAATTGGCTTAGTGATATAAAAGATATTGATTTAGATGTTCTAATCCAAAATAGATATGATAAATTTAGAAAGATGGGAAATTTTTATTAGTATCCATTTAAGACTGAGAAGTTAGATTTTAGACTTCTCAGTCTTTTATTTTATAAAGTAGTATTAAAAATAAATGAACTATATAAATAATAAAATTTTAGAGAATCTAAGCTGTAATCTTAAAACAAAGAAATTATAAGATTAACTAAAGAACTAACAATAAATTGTGTTATGTTATATAATTTGATTGTATCTAATTAATTATAGAAGGAGTAAGTGTAATGGAAAGCAATAGTACTAAAATAGCTAAGATAGCAGCAAGGATGGCAATATGTGATAGAAAAGAAGAGGAAGAGCTAAAGAGATTATATAAGAATGAAAATATACAAGTAACTGCTGTTAATATTGGAGGAAATATAAATACATCAATAGGAAAGATATTAGAAAGTGCATTAGTTGCTGCTAAAAGAAATAATTTAATAAGAGAAGAACATCTGCATGAGGGAGCAGTTATAGGAGCAACAAGAGATGCAATAATGCAGATTTATAATAGAGCAAGTAACCAAAATATTGGAGGGAAAATAGGAATTGCAAGAGGTGGAGAACATATATCTGTTTGTATATTTTTAAATATAGGTTTATTACATTTAGATGAAGTAGTAATTGGAATAGGTCATAGATCATTACCGTTATAATTGATATTTGTACTAAATAAAGTATTAAAAAATAAAAATATAATTTTATTACATAAATATTAAAGAATATACAGCGATTCAATGGTCAACTTTACAAATATACTAATTTATGATATTATTAATTAAAATATTTTTAAATTATAATGCTTTATGTTAAGAATATAACATAAAAATAAACACAAAATTAATAATGTAGTTTATGGTAGTACTGAAGGCATAAAGGTGATAAGTAGAAACAGGAGGATAGAATTATGGTAGGAAAAAGAAAAATAGCTATGATATTTGGCATGCTATTAATGGGTACAGGCCTGATTGGATGTGGAAATAGCACAGCAGATAATAGTGGACAATCCGCAGGAAATAATGAAGCAAAGAAAAATATAGGAATTGTTCAACTAGTTCAGCATGATGCTTTGGATTCAGCAAATAAAGGATTTGTAGATGCGTTAAAAGAAAAGGGATATGAAGAAGGAAAGAATATCACAATAGAGCAACAAAATGCCCAAGGTGAACAAGCTAATGCACAGACAATCTGCAGTCAGTTTACTGATGCAAAAAAGGATTTAATCTTTGCAATTGCAACACCAGCAGCACAAGCAGCATACAATTCAACTAAAGACATTCCAATAGTTTTCACAGCGGTAACTGATCCTGTTGCAGCTAAAATAGCAAATGATTGGAAGAGCTCTGGGACAAATGTTACTGGTACTTCTGATAAAGTTCCAGTAGATCAGCAAATAGATTTATTAAAAAAATTAATCCCAGATGCAAAAACATTAGGTGTAATTTATAATACATCAGAAGCTAATTCAGTGATTCAAGTAGATGAATTAAAAAAGGCTGCTGAAGCTAAAGGGTTAAGTGTAAAAGAAATTGGAGTAACAAATGTTAATGAAATAAACCAAAATTTATCAAGTGCTTTAGGTGATATTGATGTATTATATACACCAACTGATAATACTGTAGCATCAGGATATGCTTTGGTTGGTAATTTATGCGTTGAAAATAACGTACCAATAATAGGTGCTGAAGAAGCAGTTGTAGATAAAGGTGGACTAGCATCTATAGGTATTGATTATTATAAATTAGGACAAGAAGCAGGGTATAAAGCAGTAGAAATATTAGAAGGCAAAAAGCCATCAGATATTGAGATTACAACATTAAGTGAAATGTCATTTACTATAAATACTGATGTTGCAGAAAAATTAGGAATTACAATTCCAGATGATATATTAAAAGATGCAAAAAAAGTAACTGGAGGCGTTAAATAGTGGGAGTCTTAATTAATGTTTTAGAACAAGGACTGCTATTTTCAATTGTTGCCATTGCTGTTTATATAACATATAAGATATTAGACTTTCCAGATATGTCTGTAGATGGAACATTTCCTATGGGTGCTGCTATTTCAGCAGCACTTATTGTAAAAGGAATTAATCCAATAGTAACAATTGTTGCTGCAGCTATTGGTGGTGCCATTGCTGGATCAATAACAGGATTTTTACATGTTAAATTAAAAATAGATAACTTAATGGCCGGAATACTTATGATGATAGCACTGTACTCAGTAAATTTAAGAATTATGTCAAATAAAGCTAATATACCTTTGTTCAGTGTTGATAAGATATTTGATTTGAAAATTCCTAAAATCATAATAATCTTAATTGTACTTATTATTGTAAAAATAATATTAGATTTATATTTAAAAACAAAATCAGGATTTTTACTTAGAGCAGTTGGTGATAATGAGCAAGTTGTATCTTCTATTGGAGTGAATAAAAATTTAGTTAAAGTTTTAGGACTTACCATAAGTAATGGACTTGCCGCTATGGCAGGAGCATTGACAGCTCAATATAATGGATTTAGTGACGTTGGAATGGGAACTGGAACAGTTGTAATGGGACTTGCAGCCGTAATAATTGGAAGTTCGTTATTTGAGAGATTTTCGTTTATTAAAGCAACCACATTATCTATTTTAGGAGCAGTTATTTATAAATGTGCAATAGCACTTGTATTAAAATACGGAGGATTTATTGGATTGACTGCAAATGACTTGAAGTTAATGACAGCTATAATTGTAGTTATAGCACTATGTTCTAATAATGGAGTATTTAAGTTTAAGAAGAAAATAATTATAGAAGGTGGTGCAGGAGAAGATGCTAAAAGTAACACAACTGTCCAAGGTATTTAATCCAAATACAATAAATGAAAATAGAGTTTTTGACAAGTTAAGCTTAGAGGTTGATAAAGGAGACTTCATCAGCATAATAGGTTCAAATGGTGCTGGAAAATCGACTTTATTAAACATGATATCAGGAACTATAGAAGCAGATTCGGGATCTATATTATTAGATGGAACTGAGGTTATAAATAAAGCAGAATATATTCGTTGTAAAGATATTGGAAGAGTTTTTCAAGACCCATCAATGGGAGTTGCACCTAATATGACCATATTAGAAAATATGGCTTTAGCTGATAATAAAAATAAAACATTTGGTTTAAGCTTTGGAATAAATAAAAAAAGAATAGATTACTATAAAGAAATGGTTAGTGAATTGAATTTGGGGTTAGAAGATAAAATATACAATAAAGTATTGCTTTTATCAGGAGGACAAAGACAGGCGTTAACATTACTTATGGCAGTTATGTCTAAACCCAAATTACTTTTACTTGATGAGCATACAGCAGCATTAGATCCAAAAACATCAGAAAAAATAATGGATATAACAAGACATATTGTTAAAGATAGTGGGATAACAACGATGATGGTAACACATAACTTAAAACATGCCCTTGAAAATGGAAACAGGCTTTTCATGATGCATAGGGGAAAAATATTATTTGATGTTAAAGGTTCAGAAAAAGAAAAGCTTGATAATTCCAAATTGATGGCTCTTTTTGACAAAGCTAATGTGACAGATGAATTAAGTGATAGAACATTATTTGCATAATTTATATTAAAAAATCAGATGGCAGTAAATGCTTGTCTGATTTTTTATTTTTGGATTAATTACTATTCAATTATTAATTTTCCTTTAAAGCAGAACTATTATAGATATGTAATATATTTTGATTTTATGATAATATTTTAATTATAGGTTATTTGATATCGTAATGAGGTGTATTGATGAGACCATTAGCAGATTTAATGAGGCCAAGTAAATTAGAAGATTTTGTAGGACAAAAACAAATATTAAGCAAGGGCAAACCCCTTTATAATTTAATAGAAGGTAAAAATATATGTAATTGTATTTTTTATGGCCCACCAGGAACAGGAAAAACAACTTTAGCCAATATAATGGCTAATTATGTAGATAAGAAATTTTATAAATTAAATGCAACAACAGCAAGTGTAAAAGATATACAAGATATAACAAATAATATGGATAATCTTTTAAGTTATAGTGGCGTTGTTCTTTATATAGATGAAATTCAGCATTTTAATAAAAAACAGCAGCAATCATTATTGGAATTTATTGAAGATGGAAGAATAACATTAATAGCTAGTACAACTGAAAATCCTTATTTTGTTATACATAAGGCTATCATAAGTAGATGTAACATATTTTCATTTAAACCGCTAGATAGTGATGATATTGTAATTGGACTAAAAAAATCATTAGAAAAATTAATTAAGGAAGGTATTAAAGTAACTTATAGCGAAGAAGCATTAAAATATATAGCCGAAATATCACAAGGTGATTATAGAAAATCATACAATATTTTAGAATTGGCTATAAATTCACAGATTAAACATGTAAGAAATATAACTGTTGAATATATAGAAACGTTAGAACAATCCAGTATGAGAGCAGACAGTAGTGGAGATGAGTTTTATAATTCATTAAGTGCCCTCCAGAAAAGCATTAGAGGAAGTGATCCTGATGCAGCAATTCATTATTTAGCAAGACTCATAAAGGCTGGAGATTTAAGTGCAATAGTTAGAAGGATTGCTGTTATAGCAGCAGAAGATATAGGGATGGCGACACCAAGTGCACTTACAGTAATAAATTCAGGAATAGAACTAGCATTAAAGACAGGTTTTCCGGAAGCTAGAATAATTTTGTCTGAAATGGTTATATATTTAGCTACATTACCTAAATCTAATAGTGCGATTTTGGCAATAGATAAAGCCTTAAGTGATTTGGAAAATTCAAATTGTGGTGATATTCCTATGCATTTAAAAGATGCTCATTACTCTGGAGCAACATCTTTAGGGGTCGGTGGATATAAATATCCACATAATTTTGAAAATCATTACGTGAAACAAGAATATTTACCAAGGGAATTAAGGAATAAAAAATATTATGAAGAGCAGAATAATAAATATGAAAACAGTATAAAAAAATATTGGGAAAATATAAAAAGAATTTAGATAAATTATAAAAAGAGTCTATAAAATCTTTAATAAAATGATATAATAATATCGATTATTAAAGATTTTATATATTATGTTTTTTATACTATATTCAAAAGAAAATAAATTGACAAAGTCCGAGTATTTTGATAAGATATAATTAAAATTCTGATAAGGGGAGAGTGTTGCTATATGAAATTATCAACAAAAGGAAGATATGGTGTTAGAGCAATGGTTGCGTTAGCATTAAGTTATGGTGGTACCCCTATGTCTATAAAGACAATTTCAAAGAAGGAAAATCTTTCAGAATATTATTTAGAACAACTGTTTAGTCCACTTAGACGTGCAAACTTGATACGTAGTATTAGAGGAGCTCAAGGAGGGTATGTATTATGTAAGGCACCGTCAGAAATAACGGTTGGTGATATTATGACTGTTTTAGAAGGTCCTATAGAAGTTGCTGACTGTATAGATGGGATAGGCTGTGCCAGTGAAAATGATTGTACAACCAAAGCAGTATGGGCTAAAGTTAAGAAAAGTATAGATGATGTTTTAAATTCAATTACTTTACAAGATATAGTAGATGACTATGAGAAGGCAAAAGAAAAGAAAAATGGGATACAAATTATAGATGGGAGCGATTTTAGTATATGAGAAATGTATATATGGATTATTCTGCAACAACATATGTTAAGCCAGAAGTACTAGAAGAGATGATGCCTTATTTTACAGAAAAGTTTGGTAATCCATCATCGTTTTATGGTATATCAAGAGAAACAAAAAGAGCAATAGATAAAGCAAGGGAACAAGTTGCAAGCACACTAAAGTGTTTACCAGAGGAAATATATTTTACAGGTGGAGGTTCAGAAGCAGATAACTGGGCTATAAAAGGTATAGCAACTGCACATAGAAAAAAAGGAAATCATATAATAACAACTAAAATTGAACACCATGCAGTACTTCATAGTTGTGAGTTTTTAGAAAAGTTTGGATATGAAGTTACTTATCTTGATGTAGACAAAGAAGGATTTATAAATTTAGAGGAATTAAGAAATGCAATAACAGATAGAACCATATTAGTTTCAATTATGTTTGCCAACAATGAAATTGGAACAATCCAGCCAATTAAAGAAATAGGAGAAATATGTAGAGAAAAGAAAGTTCTTTTCCATACAGATGCAGTTCAAGCTGTAGGCAATGTTCCTATAGATGTAAAAGAAATGAATATAGATTTATTATCTTTAGCAGGACATAAAGTGTATGGTCCTAAGGGAATAGGTGCATTATATATTAGAAAAGGTGTTAGAATTGATAATTTAATTCATGGCGGAGCTCAAGAAAGAAATAGAAGAGCTGGAACAGAAAATATAGCTTCTATTGTTGGAATAGGCAAAGCAATGGAAATTGCAGAAAATAATTTAAAAGAACATACAGAAAAATTAACTAAACTTAGAGATAGATTAATAGATGGATTATTAAAAATACCATATACAACATTAAATGGACCAAGAGGGGAAAAAAGATTACCTGGGAATGTTAATGTTAGATTCCAATTTATTGAAGGTGAATCTATTTTATTATCATTAGATTTTAAGGGGGTATGTGCATCAAGCGGTAGTGCATGTACATCGGGGTCATTAGATCCATCACACGTTTTATTATCAATAGGTGTTCCTCATGAACTTGCACATGGATCATTAAGATTAACATTAGGTGAAGATTCAACAGAAGAAGATGTTGATTATGTAATTGAAGTGTTACCACCTATAATTCAAAGATTGAGAGATATGTCGCCATTATGGGAAGACTTTATTAAGAAAGGGGAAAAATAAAATGATATATACAGATAAAGTAATGGATCATTTCCAAAATCCAAGAAACGTTGGAGAAATAGAAGATGCAAATGGAGTTGGAGAAGTAGGTAATGCTAAGTGCGGAGATATAATGAAAATATATCTAAAGGTTGAAGACAATATAATAAAGGACGTTAAATTCAAAACTTTTGGCTGCGGTTCTGCTATAGCGTCATCATCAATGGCTACAGAAATGATAAAAGGTAAGACTATAGATGAAGCTTGGGAATTATCAAATAAAGCAGTTGCAGAAGCTTTAGATGGGCTTCCACCAGTAAAAATGCATTGCTCGGTTCTTGCTGAAGAAGCTATTCATAAGGCTATAAACGATTATAGACAAAAAAATGGGTTGGAGATAATACCTATGAAAGAACATGACCATGATGAACTACACAACATGGTTCACGGGGAATAAGTTTTGAGTGGTAAGAAAAAAGTTCTTGTCGGTATGAGCGGCGGAGTAGATAGCTCTGTAGCTGCTTATCTTCTTAAAGAACAAGGATATGAAGTTATTGGTGCAACAATGCAAATTTGGCAAGAAGATAAAGAATTTGAGGAACGTGAAGGTGGATGTTGCTCTCTTTCTGCAGTAGATGATGCAAGAAGGGTATGCGATAAATTAGACATTCCTTTTTATGTTTTAAATTTTAGAGATTCCTTTAAAGAAAAAGTAATTGATTACTTTGTTCAAGAGTACATAGATGGTAATACGCCTAATCCTTGTATTGCGTGTAATAAGCATTTAAAGTTTGATGAACTTTTAAGAAAAGCAAGAGGAATAGGCGCTGATTATGTTGCAACTGGTCATTATGCAAAAATAGAGGAGCATGATGGAAGATATTTGCTGATTAGATCAGAAGATGATCGTAAAGATCAAACATATGCATTATATAATTTTACTCAAGACCAATTAGCGCACACTTTAATGCCATGTGGAGAATATGAAAAGACAAAAATAAGAGAAATTGCTAAAGAAATAGGGCTGGCTGTTCATAACAAAAAAGATAGTGAAGAAATATGCTTTATTTCAGATAATAATCATGGAAAGTATATTTCTGAAGTAGAACCGAAAAGAGTTAAGCCAGGAAACTTTGTTGATAAAAACGGAAATGTTTTAGGAAAACATAAGGGAATTGTATACTATACAATAGGCCAAAGAAAAGGACTAGGGCTTTCTCTTGGAAGGCCAGTATTTGTTACTGATATTAATGCTAGAACTAATGAAGTTGTTATTGGATCTGAAGAAGACATTTTTAAAACTGATTTATTAGCAACTGATGTGAATTTTATTCCGTTTGATAAATTGGAAGGTAAATTAGAAGTAGAAGCTAAAATAAGATATTCTGCAAAAGCGGCAAAGGCAGTTTTATATCCATTAGAAAATGGGAAAGTTAAAGTTTCTTTTGAAGATAAACAAAGGGCTATAACTAAAGGCCAATCAGTAGTTTTCTATAATGGTAATATTGTAGTTGGTGGCGGAATAATTGAAAAGATACTATAAAATAATAGCAACGGATTTTCTGTTGCTATTATTTTTTTTATACTAAAAAGTGAAATTTTAAGAATTATTTTCCTATAAAATGGGCAATATACTATAAAATTATAATATAAATTTATAGGAGGATAAATATATGCTTAGGTCTAAGGATTTTTATTTAAAGAAAGTTTATAAAACTGATGGTAAAAAGGTTGGTATAGTTGAAGATCTCTGTATAGACTTTTTTAATGCTAAATTAGTTGGTTTTAAGGTCTCTACAAATAATATATTCTCTAAAAAAAATTATGTGGCTAAAGAGGATTTTATCTCTTTAGGAGAAAGTATAATTATAAAAGAAGTTGAAGAAAAAAGAGGCTTGTATTTTGAAGAAATTAAAGATATGGAAGTCATTGATTTAAATGGGAAAATTAGAGGCACGGTAGAAGACCTGATAATAGATAGCGAAAATTATGACATAAGAGGTATTATAGTAAGCTCGGGATTGATAGATAAGATGATAAAAGGTAAACAAATCTTTTTATTAAATGATTGCATATTAGGAGAAGAATATATTTTATATAGAAAAGAAGAAAATATTTTATTTAAAATAATGCCTCATAATATGAAGAACTGGTATGTTGAAAAAAAGGCATAAAATATTATTAATTAAATCTCTAGCAATTCTTCTTCTTTTGAGCTTATTTCTATTATATTTATTTAATGATTCCATAAAAAATATAATTAATATCATAATAATATCATTTATTTTATCATATGTATTAATGCCTATTAGAGATATTATTGAAGAAAAATTAAAGGTAGGAGCTAATATTGCATCTATGATGATTATATTTATGATACTTATGGTAGTAGTAAGTATTATAATTATTTTTATTCCTACCTTATTTAATGAAATATCCACTATAAGTAATATTTTAGATAGTATAGGTACTTTATTAGAAAATCTATATAGTAAACTAAACCTTAATGATTTGCCTATATTGAATAATATATATAATAGAATCATAGAAAAAGGAAATTATATGTTGAATGACTTTTCTTCTATAGCTATAGATAATATATTAGCTACAACTAATAATGTTATTTCTTTAGCAGTTATTCCTGTTATTATGTATTATTTTTTATCAGATGGAAGAACTTTATTTAATAAAGCTTTATTAATATTACCGTCAGATAGAAGGGCGGTCATTAAGAAGATTCTATATGATATTGATAAAGTACTTAGTAGATATATTGTAGGGCAGTTTTTTTTGTGTATGATAATTGGCGTATTAACTTTTTTTATTTTAATAATTTTTAAAGTTAAATTTCCATTGTGGATATCGCTATTGAATGCTGCGTTTAATATAATACCATATTTTGGCCCGATATTTGGAGCAATTCCAGCTGTTGTTGTAGCGTTCATAGATTCTCCAATTAAAGGGTTATATATAATGCTTGCTATGATAGTTATTCAACAAATAGAAGGAAATATATTGTCACCACAAATAACAGGAAATAGTATTAATATGCATCCATTTATGATAATTATATTGCTTCTTATAGGTGATAAATTTGGAGGTTTTATGGGGATGATACTGGTGGTTCCTATTGCTGTTATAATAAAAGTTATATATGACGACATAAATTATTATTTATTTTAAATATAATTAAAGATATAATAATTATACTGAAATAGAATAATAATTTCGGAGAGTTAATGATTTTATAAAAGGGGAGATAGGAATGAATATAGTTGTAATTGGAAGCATGAATATGGATTATGTACTTACTACAGATAATTTACCTAAAAAGGGAGAAACTATTCATGCGATTGATTTTAAAACTTCCATTGGAGGAAAAGGAGCAAATCAAGCTTTTGCAGCAAGAAAATTAGGCGCAGATGTTGTTATGATTGGTTCTGTCGGAAATGATGACAATGGAAGAAAAATAATTAATAGAATGAATGAAGTGGGGATAGATACTTCAAGAATTGAAATTGTTAATACTGAAACTGGAAATGCAATGATTACTGTAGACAATAATGGAAATAATACTATTATAGTTTATGGTGGGGCAAACAAATGTGTGAATAAAGAAATTATAGATAAGAATGAGGATGCAATTATAAAGGCAGATTTTGTTATTTTTCAATTAGAAATTCCTATTGAAACAGTTGAGTATGGAATAGAGCTAGCTAAAAAGCATAATACAAAAGTAATCTTAAATCCAGCACCTGCAAAGATTTTAAGTGATAATATATTAAGAAATGTGGATATTATAACGCCAAATGAAACTGAGCTTGTAATAATATCTGGTGAGAATGATCTTAAATTAGGTGCAAGAAAACTTTTGGAGTCTGGAGTGAAAGAAGTTATTGTAACAATTGGAGAAAAGGGAAGCTATTATTTATCAAATGAAAAAGAAATACTGTCAGAAAGCATAAAGGTAAAAGCTATAGACACTACCGCAGCAGGTGATTCTTTTAATGGTGCTCTTGCAGTGGCTATATGTGAAGGAAAATGTATTGAAGAAGCTTTGGAATTTTCTAATGTAGTTGGTGCTTTAACAACTACAAAATCAGGAGCTGAAAAATCTCTTCCATATAGAGAAGAAGTGAATAAAATATTAGAAATAAAATATAATAAATAAAAGGTTTTTGAATTGATAAAGTAATGTTGTATATTGACATAATTATGTATTTGAAATATAATTTTGATGAAATAATAAAATATCAAGCAATGATTAGGATGAGTAGATATATAATATGTATTTTAGAGAGGAAGTGTCTGGTGAAAACTTCTTACTATGTATTTCGAAGCTACCTAGGAGCTATAATTAACTAAGAGATGTATATTTAATACATAATTAGGGTGGTACCGCGGAATTTCAGCTTTCGTCCCTTTGTTTTGGGATGAAAGCTTTTTATTTTAGAAAAATATTGAAATTACAAGCAAATTTAAGAAAAGATGATTCTTAATTGAAAATTACAAATTGGAGGAATATTTTATGAAAATTACAAAGACTAATGATCTTAGAGACGCATATCTAAAGTTCTTTGAAAGTAAAGGGCATTTAAAAATGGATAGTTTTTCTTTAGTGCCTAAAAATGATAAAAGCTTATTATTAATAAATGCTGGAATGGCACCATTAAAGCCATATTTTACTGGACTTCAAGAGCCACCAAGACGTAGAGTAACAACTTGTCAAAAGTGTATAAGAACTGGTGATATTGAAAATGTAGGTATTACAAGTAGACATGGTACCTTTTTTGAAATGCTTGGTAACTTTTCATTTGGAGATTACTTTAAAAAAGAAGTTATTCCTTGGGCCTGGGAATTCTTAACAGAAGTTTTAGAATTACCAAAGGAAAAATTATATGTAACTATTTATTTAGACGATGATGAAGCATATGAGTATTGGGCTTCATTAACTGATGTTGATAAGACACATATATTCAGACTAGGAAAAGAAGATAATTTCTGGGAACATGGTGCAGGCCCATGTGGTCCTTGTACAGAAATACATTTCAGAAGAAGTGATGATGCTAAACCAAAGAATGCTGAGGAATTTGTTAAGTATTCAGATGAAGATAAAATAATTGAAGTCTGGAACCTAGTATTTACTCAATTTGATGGGGATGGAAAAGGAAATTATGAAAAACTTGCAAGTACTAATATAGATACAGGAATGGGACTTGAAAGATTAGCAGTCGTAATGCAAAATAAAAACAGTATCTTTGAAATTGATACATTAGAAAATATATTAAGTGAAGTAGGTAAGCTTGCAAATGTTAAATATGGTGAAGATCGTAAAAAAGATATTTCTTTAAGACTAATAACAGACCACATAAGATCAATAACATTTATGATTTCTGATGATGTAATGCCATCTAATGAAGGACGTGGATATGTGCTAAGAAGACTTTTAAGAAGAGCTGCAAGACACGGTAAAACACTTGGAATTAAAGATGCCTTCCTTTGCAATCTTTGTGATGTAGTTATTAGAGACTCTAAGGATGCTTATCCTGAATTAGCTAAAAAGCAAGAATATATTAAGAAAGTAATAAAGATAGAAGAAGATAAGTTTAGAGAAACTTTAGATTCTGGAACAGAAATACTTAATGGATTTATAAAAGAATTGAAAGCTAATAATAAAAAAGTATTAAGTGGTAAAGATGGATTCACATTATACGATACTTTTGGATTCCCAATGGAGCTTACTAAAGAAATACTAGAAGATGAAGGATTATCTTTAGATGAAGAAGCTTTCCATGAAGAAATGGATATTCAAAGAAAAAGAGCAAGAGAAGCAAGAAAGACTTCTAATTATATGGGAACAGATTTAAAAATAACTGATGAAATCTCTAATGATATAGAAACAGTTTTTGATGGATATGAAAATGATGTGTTAGATGCTGAGGCTAAAGTATTAATATGTGGAGATGCATTTGTGGATACTATCTCTGAAGGTGAAAAAGGTGTTATTGTTACCAATATAACTCCATTTTACGCAGAAATGGGTGGACAAATAGGAGATACTGGAGTTATCTACAATGATAATTTTAAGGCAAAGGTTATAGACACTAAAAATAATATTGGTGGAAAAATAGTACACTTTGTAGAAGTATTAAATGGTGAGTTAAAAGTTAATGATAAAGTAACTCTAGAAGTAGATAAAGAAAGAAGACAAGAAATTAAAAAGAATCATACAGCAACGCATCTTTTAGATACAGCGCTTAAAAAAGTTCTTGGAAGTCATGTGCACCAAGCAGGTTCATATGTAAGTAATGATAGATTGAGATTTGACTTCTCTCATTTTGAAGCTATGACAGAAGAAGAAATAATGAAGGTTGAAGAATTAGTAAATGAAGCAATCACAAGTGTAACTCCTGTTATAACTAAAATAATGAATCTTCAAGAAGCTAAAAATAGCGGAGCTATAGGAATATTTGATGATAAATATGCAGATAAAGTAAGAGTAGTATGTGCTGGAGAATATTCTAAAGAATTATGCGGGGGTACACATATTGATAATACAGGTAAAATAGGTTTATTTAAGATTGTATCTGAATGTGGTATAGCAGCAGGTACAAGAAGAATAGAAGCAGTAATAGGAAAAGAAGCTTATAACTTAATAAATGAAAAGAAAGATTTATTAAAAGAAGCTTCAAGCAAATTTAAGTGCTCAGAAAAAGAATTGTTATCAAGAATTGATTCGAACATCAAAGAACTAAAAGAAAAAGATAAAGAAATTTCAATCCTAAAGGCAAAATTTGCATCAATGAATATTGATGAGATAATTAATAGTAGTAAAGAAATAAAGGGAATAAATGTAGTATCTTATGAAATGAAAGATGTGGATAGTGATACATTAAGAGATGTTTGTGAAAAAGTAAGAGATAAGGTAGAAAATTCAATTGTCTTACTTATGAGTTCGAATAATGAAAAAGTTATAATATGTGCAATGGCAACTAAAGATGCAGTATCTAAAGGGGCTCATTGTGGCAAACTTATAAAAGAAGTTGCATCAATCCTTGGCGGAGGCGGTGGTGGAAGACCAGACATGGCTCAAGCTGGCGGAAAATCACCAGAAAAGATAGGTGAAGCAATAAATGAATCTTATAAAATAATTGAAAGTTTAGCAAAATAGTATACTTTTTTAAAAATATGAGGTATAATCTAAATATAGTTTAAATGAATAATTTTAGATTTTTAAGTAAATAATGAATATAAGGAAAGTTTCCTTTAAAGATGTAAGGAGGTGAAGCTGCGTAAGCAGCTGGGTTGTATGAGTAACGATATTGAACAAACAATGAAATTTGATGTTAGTAAGAATAAAGAAGCTCTTACAAAAACTATCTTAACAGATGTTTATAATTCTCTACAAGAAAAAGGTTACAATCCGATTAACCAGCTTGTGGGATATTTGATTTCAGGAGATCCTACTTACATCACAAATTACAACGGAGCAAGAGCTTTAGTGAGAAAACTCGAAAGAGATGAATTACTAGAAGAAGTTTTAAAATCTTATTTGGAGATAAAATAGAGAGTGCCCGTTTTACGGGTACTCTTAATTTTTGGGAGTATTAAAGTGAGAATAATCGGTTTAGATTTAGGACAAAAAAATATAGGAGTGGCAGTTTCGGATCCATTGGGGTTTACTGCTCAAGGTTTAACAACAATAAGAAGAACTAATAAAGAAAATGATATTCAAGAAATTAAGAATATTTGTGCTGAATATAATGCAGAATTACTTCTTATAGGATTGCCTAAAAATATGAATGGAACAATTGGGCCATCTGGGGAACTTGCTATGGAGTTTGGAAAGCTGTGTGAAGATAAGATTTCTATAGAAGTGAAATTTTGGGATGAAAGACTAACAACAGTTGCAGCACATAAGGCAATGTTAGAAGCGGATTTGTCTAGAAATAAGAGAAAAAAGATAGTTGATAAAGTAGCAGCTACATATATATTGCAAGGATATTTAGATATGATATCAAAATAATATGGTATGTTCATAATATGCTAAGATGAAAGACTAACTATATATAATTTGCAAAGTATAAAAATAAATTTATTATATATAATAAATTTGATTTA
>OCAO01000258.1_pt1 | contig 27602 bp, 28 predicted proteins | sample 1477151 | NCBI WGS metagenome assembly OCAO01 (sample SAMEA2580298, study PRJEB22360) | human gut metagenome | biome: human gut; feature: human-associated habitat; material: faeces | place: Denmark | collected 2008/2010 | reverse complement strand
TTAATATAAAAAATAATCAAAAAGGAGATTATGTATATGTCACGTTGCGATTCAGATAGAGATACTTCAAACAGAAGAAGAAGAAGAAGAAGAAGATGTAGAAGATGTTGTTGTTGCAATAATTCTAATCGTAGATCTAACAATAATTTTAATAATCGTTTTGGTAGATTTAACAATGGTTTTGGTTGCTGTGGCCTTGGTGGCTTTGGTGGCTTTGGATTATGGCCACTTTTATTCCTATAATATTTAAATAATATTATCAATTATATTCTTAATAATATCATCAATAATAACAAAATAGTTATTTTCACCTCTCCAAGTTTTAAAATGTAAAATAAAAATGGACTTATAAAAATATATTGATTTTTATAAGTCCTCCATTTTTAACTAAACATTTTTTTTAATGCAATCTGAGCCTTCTCAAGACCTTGCTGAGCTGCTTTTTTATACCACGAATAAGACAAACTGTAATTTCGTTTTATCCCTTTTCCTAAATAGTGCATCCCAGCCAAATTATATTGTGCATAAGAATAGCCTTGATATGCAGCTTTTTCATACCATTTAGCTGCGATCCTAAAATCTTGTTCTACTCCAATTCCTTCTTCATACATATATCCCAAAATATTTTGTGCTTTAGAATATCCTTGCATGGCAGATTTTTCATAAAGCATAAATGCTTTACTATAATTTGTATTAACACCTTTACCGTGCATATATAAATTCCCCAAATTATATTGTGCAAAACAGTCTCCTTGCTTTTCAGCTTCCAAGTACCACTTTTCTGCCTCTTTATAATTTTGCTCAGTACCTTCACCGTCTTCAAACATGCATCCTAAATTACATTGAGCATCAACATGACCTTTAAATGCAGCTCTTTTAAAATATTTTAAAGCATTTTCATAGTCTATTTTTGTACCAAGTCCATAATAATACATATACCCTAGATTGTATTCTGCAATACTATATCCTTGGCTTGCTGATCTTTTATACCATTTTATTGCCTTCTCATAATTTTGTTCTCCTAGTTCACCGTTGTAATATCTGTCTCCAAGACTATTTTGAGCTTTTTTATTTCCCCTTTCTGCATATTTCATAAGAATCCTAAGATTACAGTCTTCAAAATTTATATCTGCATTCTTATATTCCTCAATAAATTCATTAATAGATAATAATACTCCACCCAAATTCTCATCCCCCAGTATTCATTATTATGTAAATAAATATTTTTTATTTTATTTTGTTAACCCTCATAATAAATTTATAACATATAACTTCTAACATTTCTACATATGATATTGTTTTCGTACATATATTTTTTTAAAACTTATATATTACCTTATAAAATCATCAATATATTTCGAAAATATAACATATTTAACAAAGTCCTGAACATTGCTTTTTTGACAGTTTGCTAATTTTCTAACAATATTTTTTTCTTCCCTTGTTAATCTTATACAAATAAATTCATCATTGAAAACTTCATATTTTATCTTCATTAGCACTGCCTTTTTTATATTTCTAAAAAACTTCTTAATATCCATATCGTATCCCACCTATTTTAAATATTGTTGATTTTTATAAATTTCCTTTAATATATATGATAAATTTTATTATAGTATGACTATGATTTAGTAATTACTTGTATATAAATTGGAAATTTGGTAACAATATTAATTGCATGGTTCTCTGTATCTCCTAATTGCACAAATAAAAAAGACTGTCTCAAAAAATTTGAGACAGTCTTTTCTATTTGTGCTTAAACTTTAACATTAAGTAATCCCTGTTTAAATTCTGATCATTTTATATTAATTATATTCTTTATCCAAAATTTATTATGGTAAATTCTTAATTAATATATCATCTTTTTTGAGTTCTAATTCGCACTCTATAGTAAAAATCATTTCAGGAACATTGGCAGTTTCAATCTCATCACCGTCTGCATTTTTCATATTTTTGAGTTCTATAAGTTTATCATCGCCTTCTAATGCCAATAATTCAACTGTTTCACCATTATAAACCTTATTTTTTTCCTGTATAGTTGCAACTTTGGTATTAGAATCATAATCTTTAACTATTCCAACTATTTCGTATGCTCTAATGTATGATGAACTTCCATAACTTTGTTTAACTTCCTCATCAAAATAGAAACCTGTTGTAAATTCTCTATGACTTGGTTTAACTAGGTATTCCATCCATTTTGGATTAAATTTATATTCTTTTGGATTTTCAAAATATGTATCAATAGCTTGTCTGTATGCCTTTACCACAGAGGCTACATAGTATACACTTTTCATTCTCCCTTCAATTTTAAAAGAATTTATCCCTGCTTCAATAAGACTTGGTAAGTATTCTATCATACATAAATCTCTTGAATTCATTATATATGTTCCAGAGCCTTCATCTGTTTTTTCAATTAGCTCATTTCCATCTTCTTCATATAAATGATATTTATATCTACATGGTTGAGCACAAGCTCCTCTATTAGGATCTCTTCCTGTTAAATAATTTGATAACATACATTTACCTGAATATGCCATACACATAGACCCATGTATGAATGATTCAATTTCACATGTGTCTGGTAATTTTTCTCTCATTTCTTTTAATTCTTTCAATGTCATTTCTCTTGCTGTAACAACTCTTTTCACACCAAAATTATGCCAAAATTTTGCCATTTCATAATTCAAGCAACTAGCTTGAGTACTTAAGTGTATCTCTAGATTCGGAACAACTTTCTTGGCAATTGTCATAATTCCTGGATCTGCAATAATAGCTGCATCAATTCCAAGCTCGTATAATTCCTTAAGGTACTCTTCTATTCCTTCTAAATCTGAATCATGTGGAATTATGTTCAATGTTACATGAACTTTTTTACCTCTTGAGTGTGCAAATTCAATTCCCTCTTTTAATTGTTCAGTCGTAAAATTATCTGCATATGCTCTTAAATTTAACTTACTTCCTCCAAGATATACAGCATCAGCTCCAAATTCTATAGCTGTTTTAAGCTTCTCTAGATTTCCTGCTGGTGCTAAAAGCTCTGGTTTATTCATTTGATATATACTCCTCTTAATTACTAAAATTATATTCTTTTATGTGAAATTAAATATTTACTTATTCCTATCTTCGAAAGCTCCATCATCTTTATATATAAATCTTCACTTTCTTTTGATAATCCATCTGGTATAAGATCAAATTTATACCATAAATTAACAATATCTAATACATCATTTATATAATTTCTATTATCTATATACTTTAAATCATATCCATTTTCATCAATTATACTTGTATTATCATCTAATTCATATATCGGAATATGATATGATAGATATGGATTATTATTATTTTTAAATTTGTTAATATTGCTAATATTATTTTTATCTATATATCTTATTCCATTTACAAATACAGTATAATTATAAAATGATATTCCTTGTACATTACCACTCTTATCTAAAATACTTAAAAGCTCTATATCCGTCATTATTCTCCCATGAAATCCTCCAAATTCCAATCTTAAACTGTCATCATTAAATTCTTCACGTATTGGACAAAAACCTATAATAAATGTAAGTAAATCTGGAAATAGTGCATTTAGATTACTATTATAATATACTTTTTTATTTTTAATATAAATCCAATCATTTTCTAATAAAGTATGTATTTCTTTATTTAGTATTTCCACCTGATTTATATTATTTTTAACAAAATCACCTAATATATTTTGCCTGCTTTCATAATCCAGCCCCTTTATATTGAATTTTTTTAAATTTATTTCTTCTATCTTTTTATTTTTCATACTAAATCTACCTTTATTAGATTATTATTGTATTTATTATTATAGACAATACTTTTATTAATTATATATTTAATTATAACATAAACGTATTTTATTACTAATTGTTTTCATTGATATTTATATAAATTTTACTTAAGTTTCATATTAATAGTTCAAAATATCTAATTAAACTTAACTCCACAAATTTTTTTCAACGTAATAATTTCTTAAAGAATAAAAAAATCGCCAAGGCGACTATGATATAGTCTTCTATAAAAATACAAATCCAATAGAATACAATAGCTTTTATAAAACGTAATCCTTTAAGCCGTCGATTTTTTTCAGCGCACTCTGGATTTTCTGAGCTTGCCGAAGAAAAGACCAGGCGCATATAATTTATTTTTTATTCTTTAGGAACTATGCATTTAGTTTATTGCAATATTTTTAAAAATAACTTATCCACAGATTATCCATGAATATAATTTCCTAAAGAATAAAAAACATAGCATAATGCTATAAGCTTATGTGCTATGTTTTTCCCTACTATCTCATTACTCCATCTGATCCAAGATAATATCCATCTACATATGTGTTACTTGCCATTTTACCACTGCTGTATAAGTAATACCAATAGCCATTTACATTAACCCATCCAGTTTTCATTATTCCACTTTCATCAAGGTAATACCAAGATCCACGTACATTCTTCCAGCCAATAACTGGGGTACCTTTTTCAATAAGCATCCAATTTCCATCTGTTGTCATTGCCCAATAATCATATCTACTTCCTGTGCTAGGACTAATACTAACAACTTCCGGACCTGAAGTTGCTAATATCTGATCAAATGCTACTTCTTTTTCTTCTTTATCATCGTCGTCTTCATCTTCATCCTCGATTTGTGTTGTTGAAAATCTATTTTTATCTGATTCAACCTTATATTTACTCTTATTTATATCAGAATAGCTGTATCCTGGAGTCATATTTTCTAATTCTTCTTTATCATAATCATCTTTTGAGCTAGCTGCAAAAACAATGTTACATGGTAACATCATCGCTACTAATGCTCCTATAATAATTTTATTCCTATTCACAAAGACCATCTCCCAGCTTTACTTATATTGTTGTATTTAAAATCTTTTAATTTATTATCGTTATTTTTTGTATTTTACTTTATATGATATTAATATATTTTATAAATAAAAACTACTTGCATCAACCCATCTATATTCTGGCTTAAGCTTTTTTATATCTTCTACTAATTTATATAATGCTTCATCCTTTTGTTTGCATTCTAACATTACATCAAAACTTCTATCTATTTTTTTAGCTTTTTCAATAAATTCAATAAATTCTTTTGGATTAATATAATCAGCATGTCTTCTATCTTTCTCAAAATCCTTTGGCGACGAAAAGTGAACTTTAGGCGGGAGAACTTCTTTATTCCAAGTATTAAAAATATTCTCTAACATATATTCTAAATCTTCTCCTGAATTGTTACAATTATGGTGATGAACGTCCAAAACCATAGGTATTTTTAGTTTATTACACAACTCTAAAACTTCTTTTGCTGTATATGTTTTATCATCATTTTCTATTATTAAACGTGAAGCTATTTCTATAGGCATCTTTTTAAAATTATCTATAAATCTTATTATTCCATTTTCTTTTCCATATGTAGCTCCTCCTACATGTAGCACCATTTTCCCTTCAGGATAATTAAGATCCTCAAACCATTCCACTTGACACATTAAATTTCTTTTAGTGTTTTCAACAACTGATGGGTTAATACTATTTAATACATTAAATTCATCTGGATGTGTATCTACTCTCATGTTCGATTTTCGTATTAAATTTCCTAAATATTCAAAGTCCTTTTTAAATATCTCTCTATGTCCCCAATATCCAACTTCAGGATGAGTAACTAGAGGAACTAATGCTGAAGTTATTCTATAAAAATGTATATTATTATTAATGTTATATTTTAGGATTTTCTCTAAATCATTTAGATTAGATAAAGCAACTGTTTTTAATTTTTCTAACTTCTTCTCCTTGCTTTCTTGTTTATTATAATTTGTAAAAGTAACATTACTTGAAGCTGTAACTTTTTTACCAAGCTTCATTGAGATAGAAACATACCCTAATCTAATTAACATATTTATCACACCTTTAGTTTAGTTAAGTTAATTAGATATATTTTATGCATAACCTGAGTTGTTTATTTACACAAACTAAAATAATTTATTGATTTATAAGTTCATTTATTTTTTCTGCATTTGTTTTTATTGTAAAAATAATATTTTCATCAATTCTTAATTTCGTTTCATTTTCATTTGTTTTTATCATATCTATATTTAAACCTACTTTTGAAATTTCTTTATATTTACCTGATGATATATCAACATTAAATTTTTTATCTTTCGCACCCGTTATTTTTATTAATACTCCATCTTCTTTATCTTCCTTAATTCTTATGTGAATAATATTATCTTTTTTACTACTGCATCCACTTTCACTTTCATATGGATGCTTTTCAATGGATGCTTTTCCTGTAATAGTCATCCATCCACCGCTCAAATTTGACTTGACTAATATGTTTAACTCATAATTTTTTTCTATTTCTTTTAATATTTTTCCCAATTCACAAACGTCAACTTCTAAATTCATAGTTACACCTCTTCTTCACTTGTTTTGATTGATTCTTAATATAGTTTATCATATATTAACATTACTATTCTATTAGCTTATTTATATGTCTAATATAAGAAATTCAACTATACTTTTCCAATATATTTATTTTATAATCTATAATTAAACAACATTATGTTATATTAAAAATTTGAATATTTCTTCTACTTAGGAAGTTTTAATCAATTACTTTTTATATCAATACTGCATAGTTAAAAGATCCAATAAATTTAAAGTATTAATTTATTGGATCTTTTACTATGTATATCCTGATTTATTCTTTCTTTTTCTTATTCTATTATTTTAAATTTTAAAATCTGACCTATCATATGTCTTAGCTTTGGGTTCACCAAACACTGCTTTAACGCTTTCCGCTTGTGGATTATGATTTACATTTTTATTCTTTCGTTTATTATTTTCCTTCATCTTATTAGTCATTGTTCCACCTCATTATTAATTTTAATTTTAAAAATGATCTTTTTCTTTATGCGGAGGTGCTCCGATTTTTTTACCATCAATAATTCCTAAATCCGAATTTCCTTTTGGATGTATTTTTCTTAGCTCGGCATTAGATTTTGATCTATCATTTAATCTATTTTTATTATTGTCCATAGTACATCACCTCAGTAATTATGATGTACACTAAAATTCTTTTTATTCATTATTAATTAATTGATAGCTTTATTTCATTTATATTATTCTTAATAATGTTATTTCCTTTTTTAGTTATAAAACCATCATTATAGGTTTGAAGAAATTCACCTTCATAATTTATAAGCCTGCCTTTTGTAATCTCTGAAATAGTCTTGTCACTTTCATTATTAATGTAAATTTTACCACTATAATCTACAAATATATTATCTTTATTTACTGAATTTTTTAAGGCAAATGAATTCCATTTATTTTCTTCATTATTTAAATTAGTATTATATATAGAAGTAATTAATCCATCCTCTTCTTTTCCAAAATAAATGTTATCATCCTTATCAATTCCTAGGAGCCTAGATACATTTACATCAGGAATATTTATATAGCCAGATTCATTTAATATTGTTGAATTATTCCCCATTTCCATAACTGCGTTTGTATTAGTTCTTGGAACAACTATATTACCAATTTCTTTATTATGTCTTACTCTATTTATTTGATTCATTACATTTGAATAATATAAATCACACAAGCCATTAGCTTTTCGAATCTTTATATAAAGACTATGCGTTGAAGTTGAAAATGCTATATTTTCAACTCTATCATCTTCATTATTAACTGGTATTCTCATTTTATTATAATTAAAATCAACAAGTTCTCTTGCTTCATTCTTTTTAATATCATAAGAAACAGGTTCGAAATAAACTCCATCATCTTCTTCCACTCGCTGTATAACTAGCATTAAATCTTCATCATTTAACCACTTATAGTTTTCAATTATACCACTTGTCTCACACTTGAATTTATTCTCTTCCTTATTAGTATTATCAAAAACTTTAAGTTCATTATTTTTTGTATAGGCTACATAATTTCCATCTGATGAAACTGAAATATTTTCTACACTTTCTGGTAATATTATTTCATTTGTTTTTTCTTCCTTTACTTCCTCAACTGGCTCTTCTTCAACTTTTTTGGCTGTTATCTCTAAATCTGTATCTAAATATATATTTTCAATATATAAAAATATTCCATGCTGTATTAACAATGCTATAAATGTCCAAATTAATATTTTAGCTATACTTTTCAATTTTAGTTCTCCTATTCTTCAACGTAAAATGCTGTAGCTACAGATCGTTCTCCATCCCAAGCATTTGGTGAATTAATTACTTCATCTTTATAATACATTGTTGAAGAATATCCACCATCTAATGCTGCCGCATTTACTGCTCCTCTACTAGCCATAATTTCTTGTACATCATAAAGACTTGCTCCAGGATTTGAAATTTTTCTTCCATCAATAACTAAAAATATTACTGTTCCATCTTCTTTTTGTCCTATAGCAGTTCTTGGATTTAGTCCTTCTGCCATTTTATCTTTAATCTGCTTCACACCATTTATTATTATATTAGGTGGTCTAAAGCACATTCCTTCCTGAACATTCATATCAATTAATTCATCATAAGAATGACTTCCAACTACTAATTGTCCTTCTTTAGTAAATGCGATAACATTTTCTTTATCTTTTGAATTTAAATCTGTCATCTGAGGATATAGAAGCTTTCCTCCACTTATTACAAATCCTCCAGGGATTGCTCCTGTACCTGCATATAAAGTACCATCATCAGATTTATCTATAAAAGCGCCACCATTAATAGCTGCTATTGCATTATTATCTTTTGCCATTTCACTAGTTTTTTGCCCTGTTTTTCCTAAGTACTTTGTCATTGCTACTTTTATTTTAAGAGGATTTTTTATTTCTAATAGATATGCATCATATCTATCCGTATTTATATCATATCTTTCAATTTCTGTGCTTGTAGAATGTTTTATTTCAATATTTTCTATTTTCTGTGCAACTTCTTTTTCCTTTTTAGGTTCTGCTTCTATTCCCATCATTTTATTTAATGTTTCTTTAGAAAAAAAATCTGTCAAAAGGTACTCATGTCTGGTAGCAAGTAATGTTGATACAAATGCTTTTCTAGTATTTTGATAAGGTCCTAAAAATAATACTAATGGTGTAGTTATAATTAAAAAGAGAAAAATATATATTGTTCCTAATAAACATGTAATTAAATTAAAATGCTTTTTTTCAGATTTCTCAGGCATTAGTATCTCCTTCATTAAGTCAAACTAATTTTGTTATGATATTGTATTTCTTCTTGTGATTCTTCACTTTCTTTAAAGTTTATTTCATTATTTTGAAGATTTTCAACTGCTACAGAAAGCATTAATTTTATTCTATTTAATTGATTTACATGAGATGCTCCTGGATCATAATCTATTGCCACTATATTAGATTCTGGATATTTCTCTTTAAGTACTTTCATCATACCTTTTCCTGTAACATGATTAGGTAAACATGCGAACGGCTGTAAACACACTATATTCTTTGTTCCGCTTTTTATTAGTTCTATCATTTCTGCTGTTAAAAACCATCCCTCACCAGTCTGGTGACCAAGTGATAAAATTGGTGACGCCATATTGGCTAATTCCTTGATATGTTTAGGTCTGCTAAATCTGTTGCTATTCTCTAACTCTTTTTTCATTACTTTTCTATATGTTTCCATATAGAAAATAGCCAACTCGCTTACAGTTTTTGCCACTTTACTCTTTCCTAAATATTCAGCCTTAAATTTATTATCATATGCTGAATAAAAGAAAAAGTCTAATAAATCTGGAACTACTGCTTCCGCACCTTCATCTTCTAATATTTTTACAATATCATTATTGGCTGTTGGATGAAATTTAACGAGTATTTCACCAACAATTCCAACTCTCGGCTTATTTATATTAAATAAAGGTAATTCATCAAATTCTTTAATAATTTCTTTTATATTTTTATTAAATTCTGTTTTACTTCCATTAACTATATTTGCTTTTGCTCTTTCATTCCATTTGTTATAAAGTTCATTTGCAGAATCTTTTACTTTTTCATAAGGTCTTGTCCTGTATAAAACTGTCATAAATAAATCACCATATACTAAAGCCATAAGTGCCTTTTTTATAAGTTTTGGTGTAATATTAAAGCCTGGCTGTGTTTCAAGACCAGCCACATTTAGTGAAATTATAGGGACATTTTCAAATCCAGCATGCCTTAATGCTGCCTTTAAAAATCCTATATAATTAGTAGCTCTACATCCACCACCTGTTTGACTCATTATAAGAGCTGTTTTATTTAAATCATATTTACCAGATTTTAATGCACTTATCATTTGTCCTACAACAATTATTGAAGGATAACACGCATCATTATTAACATATTTAAGACCTTCTTCTATCGCTTCAGCATCATTTGATGGAAGTACTTCTATATTATATCCGGCTGCCTTTCCAGCTACTTCAATTAAATTAAAATGAATTGGAGACATTTGAGGTGCTAAAATAGTATAATCTTTTCTCATTTCTTTTGTAAATACTGGATTTTTATAACTTATTTTCTCTTCTATAGGTTTATAATTTTTTCTTTCTCTTTCTTCTATTGCAGCTTTTAAAGATCTTATCCTTATTCTAGCGGCACCTAAATTATTACCTTCATCTATTTTTAAGACAGTATATATTTTCCCTTTTGATGATATAATTTCTGAAACTTGCTCAGTAGTTACTGCATCTAAGCCACATCCAAAAGAATTTAACTGAATTATTTCAAGGCAAGGTTCTCCTGCTATTAATGTAGCTGCCCTATAAAGTCGTGAATGATAAACCCATTGATCTACCACTCTAAGCTTTTCATTTAAACATTCAATATGGCTTATGCTATCTTCTGTAAGTACTGCCATACCAAAAGAATTGATAATATCTGGAATACCGTGATTTATTTCTGGATCTATATGATATGGTCTACCACATAATACTATTCCTTTTTTATTATTCTTCCTTAAATACTCTAAAGTTTCTTCACCTTTTTTTTGTATATCTCTCTTATAAGCTTCTCTTTCTAGAACTGCACTTTTTACAGCTTCTTTTGCTTCACTTAAAGTAACATCAAATTCCTTAAATTCTTCAACTATCCTTTTAGCAAGCACATTTTCATTATCCAATGAAAAGAATGGAGCTATATACTTAATTTCATTAATTTTTAATTCATCCATATTATTCTTTATTACTTCTGGATATGAAGTTACCATTGGACAGTTATAGTTGTTCTGACTGTCTTCAAATTCTTTCTTTTCATAAGAAATACATGGATAAAATATTGTTTTAATATTTTTTTGTATTAAATTCATTATGTGTCCATGTGCAAGCTTTGCTGGATAACATGCTGATTCTGACGGAATAGTCTCAATTCCAAGTTCATATATTTTTTTGCTTGATGGATTTGATAATATAACTCTAAAACCAAGTTTAGTTAAAAGAGTAAACCAAAAAGGATAATTTTCATACATATTTAAAACTCTTGGTATTCCTATAGTTCCTCTTTTAGCCTCTTCCTCTTTTAGCGGCTTGTACCCAAATGTTCTTTTATATTTATAATCATATAAATTAATTTCTTTTTCTTCTTTTTTCTTTTCAATTCCAAGTCCACGTTCACATCTATTACCAGAAATAAATTCCTCATCTGTAGAAAATTTATTTACAGTAAGAAGGCAGTTATTTCCACACATTCCACATCTTCTAAATGAGCTAGTCATTTTAAATTGGTCTATTTTTTCTTTTGGCAATAGTGATGTTGTTCTGCCTTCTAAATATCTTTCTTTTGCAATAAGTGAGCATCCAAATGCCCCCATGAGACCTGCTATATCAGGTCTTACAGCCTCTCTTCCAGATATAATCTCAAAAGCTCTCAAAACAGCATCATTATAAAAAGTACCACCTTGAACAATTACCTTTTCACCAATATCATTTTCATCTCTTAATTTTATTACTTTAAATAATGCATTTTTGATTACAGAATAAGAAAGTCCAGCAGAAATATCACAAATTTGTGCACCTTCCTTTTGTACTTGCTTCACTCTTGAATTCATAAATACTGTACATCTAGAGCCTAAGTCTACAGGTGCTTTAGATAATAATGCTTCTTTTGCAAATTTATCAATTGGCATACCTAATGATTTTGAAAAGCTTTCTATAAATGATCCACATCCAGATGAACATGCTTCATTAAGCATTATACTGTCTATAGCTCCATTCTTTATCTTTAAGCATTTCATATCTTGTCCACCAATATCTAAAATAAAATCTACCCCTGGCAAGAAATAATCTGCTGCCTTATAATGAGCAATTGTTTCAATTTCCCCTATATCAACATGAAGCGCTGCTTTAATTAATGATTCTCCATATCCTGTAACAGCACTATTAACTATTTTTATGGAAGAAGGAAGTTTTGAATATAAATCTTGAAGTATTTCTACTACTTTCTTTAATGGATTTCCTTCATTACTTCCATAGTATGAATATAATAATTCTCCGGCTTCATTTATTAAAGTAACCTTTGTTGTAGTAGATCCTGCATCTATTCCTAAATAAGCTTGTCCTTTATAGCTTTCCATAGGACATCTTTTTACTACATATTTATTGTGTCTATTTTTAAAATCTTCATAATCTTTTTCACTTTCAAAAAGTGCTTCTAGTTTATTTTCATTATCTTCCTTGAGATTAGTTATATTATTTACTTTATTAACTACATTTTTTAATGTTGTTTTCATATTATCAACAGCCAAAAGTGCTGCTCCCATAGCTACAAATAACTGTGAGTCATCTGGTATTATTATTTCATCATCTTTAAGTTTAAGAGTCTCAATAAACCTTTCTCTTAATTCTGATAAGAAAAATAATGGGCCACCAAGAAAAGCGACTTTTCCTCTTATAGGCTTACCACAAGCTAATCCTCCTATTGTTTGATTTACAACCGCTTGAAGTATTGACACCGCTATATCTTCCTTATTTGCGCCTTCATTTATTAGAGGTTGTACATCTGTCTTTGCAAAAACTCCACATCTAGATGCTATTGGATATATAACATTATAACTTTTTGCATATTCATTAAGACCTGCTGCATTTGTATTAAGAAGTGATGCCATTTGATCAATAAAAGCTCCTGTACCACCTGCGCAGCTTCCATTCATTCTCTGCTCTATTCCATTTTTAAAATATGTTATTTTTGCATCTTCACCACCAAGTTCTATTACAACATCTGTTTCTGGTATAAATGTTTCTACTGTTTTAGAACATGCTATTACTTCTTGTACAAAATCAATATTAGTCCACTTTGATACAGATAACCCTCCTGAACCTGTTATGCTTATTTTACATTCAACATTTCCAATTTTGTCATAACATTCATTAACTAATTCTATAATTGTACTGCGTATATCAGAATTATGTCTTTTATATTGACTATATTCTACTATGTTTTCTTCATTTAATACTACTAATTTTACTGTTGTTGAACCTATATCTAATCCTATTTTATAAATATTCATCCTTATTATTTCACCTACTTTGTAACATTAAATTCACATTTTCTATCGTTTTATCTTTTTTGAAAATCACAACTATGTATATATTTCTTTATATGTGGATATACTTGTTAACACATAAATTATTTATTGCAAAGTACTTTTAGGAGGTTAAAATGAATCACTTTAATGAAGGTAATAAATTTTATAATACACAAGACTATCGTCGTGCAATTGAATGTTATAAAAAAGCTGCTAGCGAAAATCTAAATGAAGCATGTTCATATTATAATATCGGTGTTTGTTTAATTAAATTAAGAGAATATAATAGTGCAATAGATGTACTAAAAAAAGCTATTTCCATAACCCCGGAAAGTAAATACATATTTAACCTTGGATACTGTTACGCAATGCAAGAAATAACACCAAAAGCTCTTTATCTATTCAATTTAGCATGGTCAATAGATCCTAGCGATAAAGAATGTGAAAAAGCAGTTAATCTATTACTATCAAAAATAGTATAAATTACAACTTCCTTATACTTAGTTAGAGATTAAAGCTGTTATAGCTTTAATCTCTAACTAAGTATATATACTATTGAGTTTTCAACTAAAACTAATGACTAACATATCTTACTTATTAGTTTACCATTCCCCAATAATTTCTTTATTTATATGCTTATCAAAATTTTCCGAATCAAAATAATTACCACCATTATAAAACGTAGTATCAACATTAATCCATTTCTTTTCGTCACTTAAATATACCTGGTTCCATGCATGTGATACATATTTGCTTCCATCATAAGCTTCTCCAATCACTAATCTCACCTTAAGATCCACACTTCTAGCCATTGCAACATATAAACATGCATAATCAAAACAAATACCACTTCTATCTCTAAAAGCGTATATTGCTCCACTTTCCACTGTTTCATCATTAGAATTTAATACTTTTTCTGCTTTATTATTATCGTATTCTATATTTGAACCGATCCATACATATAAATCTCGTGCTTTTTCTCTATCATTTGTAGCCCTTTCAGTGACCTTCTTTGCTTTTTTTTCTATTATACTATTTGATCTAATTCCATCTTCTACAGTTGTTCCATTATAAATTACATTTGGAGTATCTAATCTTTTATCCTCTACATAGGAAACTTTCTCATTATCTCTTGAAAAATTATTTAACAGTAACGTTACTGTATTCTTTTCATGAAAAAAGATTTTCACAATAGCTGGAATTAATAATATAACCACTAGAGCAATAAATTTCAACAATATATTTTTCTTGTTCATGAAACTTCCTCCAGTATATCATTGTATATTTTATATTATTATTTATATATTAATCTGTTTATAGGTATATAATTCTTATTTTATAATTTATGCATGTACTTAACAAATTATTATATCTATATTCCATTATATCAAATATGCTGAAAATTTTTAAGCTTATTTTATTCAAATCCATCTAATGACATTATTTCTTTTACAACATCTTTTACAATGTCATATGCATATCCTCTAGAAATTAGAAACCTATATAGCTTTCCAGATAATTTATAATTGTCACTTTCTTTTCTTCTTATAGACTCATACTTTTTCCTTCCTACATTTAATGCTACTTCTTTTTCTTCATTTTTGTCAACTTTAATTAGATTTTCTTCAATAATATCCTTAGCTATTCCTTTTTTCATTAAGTCATATTTTATCTTTTGGCTACCTTTAGACGAAAGTTTATCTTTTATAAATGCTTTTGCATATGTATTATCATTTATAAAATTATATTCTTTTAAAAAATCTATACTATTATTAATTTGTTTTTCTTCATATCCTTTTTGTTTTAACTTATCTCTTATTTCTTTTTCTGTTTTATAACTTCTTTCTATTATTTTGATAGCACTTTCTTTACATCTTATATATGATTCCTTTTCTGCTATCTCTTGAAGTTTTGATATATCTACATCATCTTTTACTTTAAGATTTTCTTTGTAAACAAGCTCAGCATTTATAGCTAATGCATATTCTCCATCCAAGTAGATATTTACTCTATCTTTATTATTTTTTTGAATTTCTATTTTTGTTATCTTTGGCATATTTTCACCTTTCTTAAATATTGAATATGAATTAATTATCTTCTGATTTTAATATATGAACCGTAGGGCTTTTCAAAACCAACTTACTTACTTCTTTAATTTTTCTTTTATCTAGTTCATTTAATCTATGCATATCTTCTATAAACTCAAATATGTCTTCATCTTCAAGAGCTTGGTGTAATATATAATTACATAATTCTGAAGAGTCCTCTAATGTAGAAATAACAGCTGTTTTATGAACTTTTTTCATTATCTCTAAATCTCTATCGCCAAATTCTATTTTTCCATCAACTATATTTTTTATTGTTTCATCAATAGCTTCTTTTGCTTCTTCAACATTCTCTCCACTCACAGCAGTGTAAATATATAATGTTTTAATGTTTTTAGTAATCTCTAAATGTGTGTATATATCATATGCTAATCCTCTATTTTCTCTTATTTCTCTAAATAATAAAGAATTAGAACTTTCTCCAAGTCTATGGTTTAATATTCTTAGTGGCAGCTCATATTCTTTTTTTAACCCATTAAAAGTAAATAAATAAACAATTGTACTTTGCTCAATATCTTTTTTATACCCAATTTCTATAATTTCTTTATTATCTTCTAGGATAATTTCACACTTTTCTTTTTCATCTCCTGACCATATTCCAAAATACTTTTCAATTAATTTAATAGCATCATCGTGACTTAATGGAGATACAAAGCTCACTATGGAATTCTTAGGAGTATAATTTTCTTTATAATAATTAAATAATTCTTCTCTTTTAAAATTTTTTACATTTTTTTCAATGCCAGTAACTTCATATTTAAGAGCACTTTTTTCAAACGCTGTTTTATTTACACACTTAAAACTTAAATCTTCTATATCATCTTTACTTGTTTTTATTTCTGATAAAATCACGCCTCTTTCTTTCTCAATTTCTTCATCATCAAATGAAGAATTTATTATCATATCACCTAATATTTCAACTGCATTATGTATCTCCTCAGCTAAACAGCTTATCGTATATACAGTAACATCATAATCAGTATATGCATTATATTCTCCACCTAAAGATTCCAAATCACTATTAAGTTTTTCGTCATTGCGTGTATCTGTTCCCTTAAATAATAAATGTTCAATAAAATGACTTATTCCCTTTTCATTCATTTTCTCATATAATGCTCCAATTTTTATTCCTACATTTATAGCTGCAATTTGTGTGTCTTTATGTATAGTTAATACTTCTAATCCATTCTTTAGTTTATGTCTCTTTATATCAAAATTCAATTGTATCATATTTTTCCACCTTACATTTAAATTACTTTTCTATACTACTAATAATACTTTAAAACACAATAATATTCACTATCTTTTTATACTTATGCTAAAATACATGATAAAATATAATTGTAATATAGTTGACTTATTTTTATTGTATTATTAAATTAATATAGTATAATGTATAATTAATATTTTAAAATGGAGGAGTTAAAATGAATAAATCTATTTTAATTGTAGAAGATGAATTAAGAATAAGATTTTTACTTAGAGATTATTTGATGAAAGAAAACTTTAATGTTTTTGAAGCTTCAGATGGTGAAGAAGGGCTTATTGCTTTTAGTAGTCAAAAAATTGATTTAGTAATTTTAGATATCATGATGCCAAAAATGGATGGCATCACTATGCTGGAAAAGTTAAGAGAAGTTTCTACAGTCCCTGTTATACTTCTTACTGCAAAAGGCGAAGAAGAAGATAAACTTCAAGGATATGACTATGGAGCTGACGACTATATAACTAAACCTTTTAGTCCAAAAGTCTTAATTGCCAAAGTTAAAGCTCTATTAAAAAGAACACGAGATAATTTAGATTCTAGTTATCAAGAATTTAATGGTCTTACAATTAATAAACTTTCGCACGAAGTAAAAGTTGATGGAACTGAGATACTATTATCCCCAAAAGAATATGAACTCCTAGTTTATCTAATAACTAACGAAGGCATTGCCCTAAGCCGTGATAACATTTTAGATAATGTATGGGGATTAGATTACTATGGTGATATACGTACTGTAGATACAAACATTAAAAGGCTAAGAGAAAAATTACTTTCTAAATCTAACTGTATTGTTACTGTTCGCGGAAGCGGATATAAATTCGAAGGTAAATAATGAGATATCGTTTATCTAAAAGATTATTTGGAATAACACTTTCCTTAATGCTTGTTTTAATGTTTTTAACCTATTTTGCTCAAGCCTTTTTATTTGAAAAATTTTATTCTTATAAGAGAACCATGAGTTTGGTTCATGAAGTTAATAAATTTAGTACTTTATATTCAATGCATATTTCTGAGCCTGCAGAAATATATCCTGTTTTAAAAAAATTTGAAAATGATAATAATGCAAAAATTCTTATATTATCATTAGATGGCTCAATAATTTATTCACCTAACCAGCTATATACTGATAAGGAATCATTTAATGAATTGACTTCTTTTTGTTCTGAGCTTATTAATAATAAATCACTTATTAATGATGTGACACGAAATTCGAATACCCGTTATACAACATTCTATAATGCCAGCAGTGACTTACAAAAAATTGGTGTTATCGCACCCATGTCATTAAATTATAAAAATGATAGTTTAATATTTTGCGTTTCTTCAATACAATCTATAAAAGAAGCATCGGAAGTTATTGATGAATTTTTAATTTATTTATTTTTAGGATTAGTTGCTATTTCAGTAATACTTTCTTCAATATATTCTAATTTAATATCTAAACCATTAGTAACATTAACATATGTAGCAAATAAAATGTCTAATATGGACTTTTCAGTCACCTGCTCAACTAATAGAGAAGATGAAATTGGAAGTCTTGCTAAATCATTAAATTTTCTTTCTAATAATCTTCAAACGGCTCTTTTAGATCTTCAAAAGAAGAATAAGAAGCTTGAGGAAGATATTGAAAAAGAACGTGAACTTGAAAATATGAGAAAAGGATTTGTAGATAATGTAAGTCATGAATTAAAAACACCAATCGGAATCATTGAGGGATATGCCGAAGGTCTTAAAGATGGTATCGTTACGGGAGAAGATGCTAAGCTTTACTTAGAAACAATTATTGATGAAGCTCAAAAAATGGGTATTTTAGTTTCAAATATGCTTGAATTATCCAAATTAGAATCTGGAGTAATAAAACTCTCACCCGAAGCCTTCAATATAAACAGATTAATAAAAAAAATATTAGCTAAACATACACCTAATTTTGAGGAACATGATTTTAAAGTTAATTTTACTTCAACTAATCCATATAGCTATGTTTATGCTGACCCCTTTAAAATGGAACAGGTAATGACTAATCTTGTTACCAATGCAATAAAATATACGCCGCCACATAATACAATTAATATAGCAATTGAAGAAGAATTACATAGATATAAAATAATAGTTCAAAATCTTGGAACTTATATTCCAGAAGATGAAATTGATAAATTATTTGATAAATTTTATCGTTTAGATAAATCAAGAGAAAGAACCCAAAAAAATAGTACTGGACTTGGTTTAGCTATTGTAAAAAACATCTTAGAACTTCATAAAAGTGAATTTAAATTTCATAATATTGATGAAGGTGTGGAATTCTATTTCTATTTAGAGAAAATAGTTTCCCCTGAAGATAATGACGAAATAGAATAATATAAAAAAGACAATTAATATTCAAATTACTTTAGAAAGCTACGAAATTAATTGTCTTTTTATATACTAATATTTAGTTTTCCTGTAATAATTTTTTTAGTTTATTTTGAACAAGCCATAATTTCTTTTGTTTTCTGTTATATGAAACCATTATGTTCTTATTATTTTTATTTGCATTCATTTTATCCATATATGTTTCATCTGCTATTTTCAAAGCTTCTTCAATTACCAAAAGTTCATCCTTAGTGAACATAAAATTTCCTCCTAATCATTACTAACTAAGTTTATTATCTAGATAAATCCACCATCTACTCGTATCACTTGTCCTGTTATATATGATGATTCTTTACTACATAAAAATACTGCAACTTTTCCTATTTCAGATGGCAATCCAAATCTCCCCATAGGTATCTCTTCTTTTAAACTTTCTCTACTTTCTTCATCCAGCATTGAATTCATTTTAGTATCAATCACCCCTGGCGCTATTGCATTTACTCTAATATTTGACATAGCCATTTCTTTTGCAAGTGCTTTTGTAAATAAATTAATTCCTCCTTTTGTTGCTGAATATAACACTTCACATGACGCACCTACTTCTCCCCACATAGAAGAAATATTTATTATATTTCCTACATTTCTTGAAATCATATGTGGAAGAGCCTCCTTGCTTAGATAAATAGCACCCATTAAATTTGTATTTATTATTTCATTAATTTCTTCTTCTGAAGAATCCATAAATAGACCCATAAGGCTTATTCCTGCATTATTTATAAGTATATCAATTTTTCCACTTTTACTTATGACTTCATTAATTATATACTTGCAGTTTTCAAATGAATTAACACTTTTTTTTATTAAAAATCCATATCCATTTACCTTATTAATTTCTTCTAAAGTTTTTTTTGCTCCATTATCATCTTTTGAATAATTTATTGCTACAATTGCGCCTTCCTTAGCAATCTCAATTGCTATATTTCTGCCAATACCTCTTGAAGCACCAGTAACTAGTGCAACTTTTCCTTCTAACTTACGTATTTTAATTACCTCTTTCTAAATTTAAAATAAATTTTTAATACAATGCATTTTGATATAATTGTTATATCGAAGATTGTAATTTATCCTTTTAAAATTATAAACTAAAACAATTATTTTATAAAGTTTCTTTAAAAACTCTTAAAACATTTTTATAAAATATTTTTTCCATTTCATTTTCACTAAATCCAGCCTTCTTTAATGCCTCATATAACTTTGGAAATTCTGATGAATCTTTTATCTCAACTTGATTTTCTATTCCATCAAAATCACTTCCAAGTCCTATTACATCAATTCCTCCTATATTTTTTATATGCTTAATATGTGTAATCATTTCTTCTATAGTTGATACAAAACTTTCACCTAAAAAATCACTTGAAAAATTTATTCCCATAACTCCACCTTTATCAGCTAATTTTTTTATCATATCATCTGTTAAGTTTCTTGGATGATATGTGATTTCTCGTGCATTAGAATGTGTAGCTATAAATGGCTTTTTACATATATCAACTAGGTCATAAAAGCCTCCATCTGATAAATGTGATGCATCTGGAATTATTCCAAGCTCTTCGCACTTTTCAACTATTTCTTTACCTCTAGGTTTTAATCCTTTCTCTTTATATTTAAAATTAATATTAGGATATCCTATTGAATTTTCAAAATTCCATGTAAGTGTTATGAGTCTTATTCCTTTATCATATACATCTCTTAGATTATCTATGCTTCCTTTTAAAACTTCACCTTCTTCAATCGAAAGAAATGCGCCTAATTTATTATTTAAATTCGCTTTTTCTAATTCATCTACATTTCTCACTATCTCTATTTCTTTTGAATTTTCTTGTATTTCTTTTATAAAATTATCATACATATTCAAAAAATATTTGTATGGATCTGAAACTTCTGATAGCTCTATAAAAAAAGCAAATACTTGTGCCATGCATTCCCCTTTTTTTAATTTTTCAATATCAATACTAAAATCATTTTTCTTTAGCTTTCCTTTTTCTTCATACATTCTCATTGCAGTATCACAATGCAAATCAATAAATTTCATAAAACGCTCTCCTTACTCATTATAGCAATTATAAGTTTCTTGCGTATTCAAAATATTTTTCTATTTTCTCAGGACCACCAATAATATTCTTTTTTACAAATAGAATATTATTATTATCAACCTCTATTCTCCATTTAACTAATGATATTAATCCATTTTTTATTTCTATTGTAGTAATTGAGGATGGAAAAACGCAACATCCATCATTAAAATATAACCCTTCAGAAACCTTTGGAAAAATATCGTTATGTGTATGTCCACAAATAATAATCTTTCTTTCTTTTTTAGCTACCTTTTCTAACATCATATCAATCTTTGTTCCTTTATCATAATTACTTGATGGACTTACAGGCTCTTTGAAACCAGCAATACCTTCCATTGGGCGCCATATATATCGTACTAAAAACCTGCTAATTCTCCATAAGTCGCAATTCATAAAATCAACTTGATGTCCATGAAAGGCAAGTATCTTTTTCCCTGCTGGAATATATTTTAATACTATTCCTTCATAAAAATCTATATTTTTATATAAATTTAATAAGTCTTTCCCAAATCTTCTTCCTATTTGTTTAAAAATTTTTTCCTGCTTCAAAATAAAATCTTTATCAGCTTTTGCCATATCATGATTTCCAAATACCATATATAAATTTTTTTTCTTATTAAATTCATTAAGTATTTTAAATATATCTCTGTAATTGTATGCTATATCAACAAGGTTTTTATTCTTCCATAATTCATCTCCGTCACCAAGTTCAATTAATTTATAATCATTTCTCAAATAATAATTTATTGCCGCCTTATATATATTTCTGTTTTGCCTTAATGAATCAGAGTATCCACCATCCCCCCTATGAACATCACTTATAAATACTATTTTGGATTTTTCATCAAATTCTATATCCGCACCAAATTGTTCTATTCGCTTTATAAAGTTTTTACTTCTTGAGCAATTATTTCTCATTTTAATATATATCATCTCTTTATTAATTCTTTTTATTATTATATGAATTCTTTTTTTATATAATATAAAAGTCTTTCTAGTTAATATAAAGCAATCTAAAATTAAAGGAAGCTATTATAATTAATAGCTTCCTAAACTTTTATCACTTATTATTCATATAAAGGATATTTATCACATAAAGCTTCAACTCTTGCTTTTAATGGTGATAAATCACCTTCTCTATTTTCTATTGCTTGATTTATTATATCAGCAATTTCTGCCATATCTTCTTTCTTAAATCCTCTAGTTGTAATTGCAGCAGTACCTATTCTGATTCCTGAAGTAACAAATGGACTTCTTGTTTCATTAGGAACTGTATTTTTATTAGCTGTTATTCCAACTGAGTCTAAAAGTGCTTCTGCTTCCTTACCTGTTATATCCTTATTATTTAAATCTACTAAGAATACATGATTGTCAGTTCCACCTGATACTATTTTAAATCCTTTAGAAATTAATTGATCAGCTAATTCCTTACAGTTTTCAACTACATTTTTAGCATATTCCTTAAAACTTGGATCTAATGCTTCTTTAAAGCACACAGCTTTTGCTGCTATTATATGTTCAAGTGGTCCTCCCTGTATTCCCGGGAATATATTCTTATTTAAATCTTTAGCATATTTTTCTTTACAAAGAATTAATCCACCTCTTGGTCCTCTTAATGTCTTATGAGTTGTTGTTGTTACAAAATCACAATATGGAACTGGTGATGGATGAACTCCTGCTGCAACAAGTCCTGCTATATGAGCCATATCTGTCATAAGAATTGCTCCTACTTCATCAGCTATTTCTCTAAATTTAGCAAAATTTATAATTCTAGCATATGCACTTGCACCTGCAACAATTAGCTTTGGCTTACATTCTAATGCAATTTTTCTTACATTTTCATAATCAATCATTTCTGTTTCTTTATCAACACCATAAGAAACGAAATTATATAATCTTCCTGAGAAATTTACTGGAGAACCATGAGTTAAATGACCTCCATGACTTAAATCCATTCCAAGAACTGTATCTCCTGGTTTAAGGACTGTAAAATATACTGCCATATTTGCTTGTGAACCTGAATGTGGTTGAACATTAGCATGTTCTGCACCAAATAATTCTTTAGCTCTGTCAATGGCAATTTGTTCTATTTCGTCAACTACATAACATCCACCATAATATCTTTTTCCTGGATATCCTTCTGCATATTTATTAGTTAAGTATGAACCCATAGCTTCCATAACAGCTTTACTTACTATGTTTTCAGACGCTATTAATTCTATTCCTTTTTGTTGTCTATGTAGCTCTTTTTCAATTAAGTCATATATTTCTTTATCTTCTTTTTTGATATTTTCAAAATTCATCTTTTTCACCCCAAATTCATTAATTATATTCAAATTATATGTCAGTTTTAAAAAAATAGCAAATACTTTTAAAGTAACAATCACCACAAGACATTACTATTTATAGTAATATCACTCAAGGGATGCCTCACTTACAAATTTTAATTTGAAATAGAAAAAGTAAGAATAAACGGATAAGAGTTAAGAAAAAATGTGAGCTCTACAGCTTTGATGCATTCACCATTTTTATCTATTCATATTTCTTTATTCTCTCTTCACTTAAAAGCAACATACTTCTCATATTCATTCATATGTGTAAATTCCATCTACCAAAAACAAGTTTTGTTGTGTCACTTAAGTTATAATTTGTGACATCAAAAAAGGAACTGACACAAATCATTTAATGTGACAGCCCCATAAAACATTTATATTATTTCAAATTTTCTGCTACAGCATCAGCTATTAATTTAGCAACTTCCTTTTGTTTATCTGCATCACTACATCTTTCTGCTTCTTCCTCATTTGTGATAAAACCTACTTCAATTAATATTGAAGGCATATTAGTACTCTTAATAAATAATGCTGAATCCTTTATTCCTCTATTATTTAAAGCTAATCCTTCTGCTACTTTATTATTTACAGCTAAAGCTATCTTTTTACTGATTTCAAGTTTATTTGAAACTGCTCCACCTTTAAAATCTTCACCCTGATCAGCAGAACTATAGTATGTTTCTATTCCATTGGCCTCTTCAGCCTCTGCTGAATTATGATGTATGCTTATAAATAAACTTGCATTTGCATTATTTGCCATAATAACTCTATCTTTAAGACTTTCTGTCAATTCTACCTCTGGTTTCTCATCAGCCTTCCTTGTTAAAATAACGTTATATCCCTTTTGCTCAAGTTCATCTTTTAAGCATGAGCTTACTTGCATATTTAATTCCACTTCTGAATATACATGTCCATCTACGGTAGAAGTAGCGCCCTTATCTCCACCATAATTATGACCTGGATCTATAACTATAGTTTTCTTTGCTATAGGAGACGTAGCCATATTCTTACTCTTATTATCACTTGTACTTATTAACTCATTATAATATTTGTTAACTTCATCTCCATATGTTTTGCTTGGTGCCCAGTTTCCACCAAGAGCTTTTACAGTAACTGCCTTTCCTTTAATCTTGCTAAAATGCCTAGGATCTGTAGTATTTGATTTTGGATATCCAACAGCACCTGCATATAATGCTAAATGATCCAAATGAGCTTTTACGCCATCATCCCAAGTTGAAAATTTTTGATGTGCTTTTGGATCATAATTATCTCCTCCAGATGATATTTTTAATCCACATGGATTCTTATAACTTTCATCTATAACCCCACCAAATTTTCCAAAATTAGTTTCCTTAGCAGCTTGTACATATGCAATTGCCGGATTAACTTGTCCACACTCATTTGAATATTTAAAATATAAATCAGCTAAACTAATAAAAGTTTGAGATGCGCCTTTATTTTTAGCCCATTGTTTAGCTTGCTCTACAGTAGCTTCACTTACAGATACTATATTATGGTCTATATTTTCAGTTTGTACTGATGTAGATGTTGTTCCATAGCTTGTATCTGCTTTTACATTGTAGGCAGTACCAAAAGTTAGTGTCATTCCCAATACCGCAATAAATTTAATAACTTTCTTTTTTAACATTTGCCTCTCTCCTCCCATAAATTATTCTACCATAAAATATATTTTTTTCCATATTAATTTTTTATTAAATTATATTTATTAATTTGAAGCATAATAAATGTATAAATAACTATTTGATATAGTCTCTTCCCTTATTTATAAATCAAAATTTTGTGATATAATGCTAGTTGTTAGATGATAATTTTAGAAAGGAAATGCAATATGAATTTAAATAAATTACTTAAAGTTTCTACTTTAGCTGGTAAAATTCTATTGGAAAGTGGCGCTGAAACATATAGAGTAGAAGAAACAATAGTTAGAATATGTTTGGCCTTTGGTGCTGAAAATGCTGAAAGCTTTGTTATCCCAACTGGAATTATTGTAACAATAACTCATAACGATGAAGTCTCTACATTAGTTAGAAGAATAACTTCTAGAGGCGTTGATTTAAATAAAATAGATAAGATTAACAACCTCTCAAGAAAAATTCAAAATTCTTCAATGTCAATTGACGATTTTAACAGAGAATTATGTATTATAAATATGAATTACAAATATAAACTTATTACAAATTTAATTTGGTCATCAATAACTGCTGGTTCATTTGCTTTATTATTTGGCGGAGATTTTTTAGATTTCTGTGGTGCTTTTATAATAGGTGCAATAATAAAAATAATAGCTTTATCATGTCAGAAATTAAATATAAATGAATTTTTCATAAACTCCCTTTGTGGTGGTATTACTGCATTAATTGCAATGCTGCTTATAAAAATTAATCTTGGTGAAAACCTAGATAAGATAATAATAGGTTCAATAATGCTTCTTGTTCCAGGGCTCACAATTACTAATGCAATACGTGATACCATAGCCGGAGACTTTTTATCCGGGATAACAAAAGGTGCTGAAGCTTTCCTAATTGCTGTATCAATAGCTGTTGGTACTGGTGCTGTCTTAAGTTTACTATTGCCTATTCTATAATAATCTTACGGAGGGAATAATATGGCTAATATGATTTATCAATCTTTTTTTGCATTTTTAGCATCATTGGGTTTTGGCGTTTTATTTAATATAAGAGGAAAGAATCTTTTTTTTGCTGCTTTAGGAGGATGCATAAGTTGGTTTGTATATTTATTCTTTAAAACTAATAACAATAGCGAGATATCCTCACTCTTCATTTCTTCTATTGCTTTTAGTGTTTATTCTGAAATTTGTGCTAGGATTTTAAAAACTCCTGTCACTACAATAATTATTTGTGCTCTTATTCCCCTTGTTCCTGGTGCTGGTATGTATTACACCATGTATGAAATAATAAGTGGTAATTCTTCAAAGGCACTTGAACTTGGTTTAAGCACTATTGCAAATGCTGGTACTTTAGCTCTTGGTATAATATTTGTTTCTACAATAACAAAACAAGTAACTAATTTTAAGAAGATTAAAAAGCAATTATTTAATAGAGACTGACTTATAAAATTAAAGTCAGTCTCTATTAAAAGATAATTCTATCTATAATATATCTATTTCTTTTTTTAATTTCTGTAATTCAAACTCTAAATACTTAAGTATGTTATATAATTCATCTATTGAATTATCATCTATATCTTCATTATCAGATGTAACTGTAATATTTTCATTATAAACTTGATTTACTGATGTATTAAAAAATAGATCCGAATTATTACTTTCTTCTGTAGTATTTCTATTACCTGCGCAAAATGGATTAGTTACATTCTTATATATTATATTGTAGTATCTTCCTGGCCCACTCTGAAAATACAACTGTTTATAATTATATGCTATTATAGCATCCCCAACACATTCAAGCCAATTTCCCAATGCATATTGAACATTAAAGGGCAGCTTTTGACATAATATATCTCCAAGAACTTCACTTGTCAAAGTAAATAATCTCGGATGTAATGCTTGAAATCCAGAAAAAATATTTTTACAGTTATAATCATTCACCATTATTTCATCAGTTTATCTAATTGCTTTATCGTATATTCTATTCTCTTATCTATAAAACGTGAAAAAAGTGATTACATATAAAATAAATAAGGGACGTAGTAAGTTTATAGTGAAATAACCGAAATAAAGCTCTTATGTTGTGCTCGCTTGCTACAAAAATGAAGCTAAGAATTCAAACATGCAGACTTGCATCCACAAATGTTTGCTCCAATGTAAAATTGGACAAACAATTGTGGAACAAGTCTACATGAAGAATTCTAAAGCTCAATTTTTGA
>OCAO01000257.1_pt1 | contig 28034 bp, 31 predicted proteins | sample 1477151 | NCBI WGS metagenome assembly OCAO01 (sample SAMEA2580298, study PRJEB22360) | human gut metagenome | biome: human gut; feature: human-associated habitat; material: faeces | place: Denmark | collected 2008/2010 | reverse complement strand
AATAGAATTATTATAATAATTGACATAAAATTATAGCATTAGTAAAATAAAATAGATGTTATTATTGTGTAATTTATGAAAGGATAGGATATGAATGAATATAAAGCTATGGGTTCTATAACATTAAGGCTACTTGAGTATATTAATGATGCACCCAAAAAAGATATTAATTATGAAATCGCATTAACACTGCTGAATAATTTTGATAAAGTAAAAAAAATGAATATAACTGAGATTTCAGAGTTATGTTATGTTTCGCCAGCTACTATATCGAGATTTTGCAGAATGATTGGTTTTAGCAATTTTAGCGAGTTTAAAACCGTTTCCAATATTAAATTTTCTTTAGAAAACGATTATTCAAGAGAGCTTTTGATAACTGGCCGTGAAGATATCAAAGCTGCATTTAAAAATTATACTAATTCATTAATGGAAAATATGAATTATGTATTGGATAATATAAATTATGATGATATTGATTATATTGCAAAAAAGATTTATGAAACTGAAAAGGTAGCTTTTTTTGCAAGTCAGTTTGCATATAGTGTTGGAAAACATCTGCAGGGAAGGCTTATTCTTACCGGAAAGTATATAGAAACTTATCCTTATTATGAAAAACAGCTGGAATGTGCACATAATTTAGATTGTGAATCACTGGCAATTATTACTTCAATTGAAGGTAGTTATTTTTTTAAGTACATGGAAATTATAGAAGCATTAAAAAATAATAATGTAAAGATAGTGGTTATTACTCAGAATGTTAATTCAAAGCTTGCAGATATTGCGGATAAAATACTTGTATGTGGAAAATCAAATAGTAATAATGAAGGAAGGGAATTGGCACTTTATTTAACTGAAATGCTGATTTTCAGATATTGTACATTATTTAGTAAATAATTAAAATGTGATATTTTTACTAAAAAATAAGACTGTACACTATATTTTAGTGTTACAGTTCTTTTTTTATGAAATAATATATATTTTTCAGAATTTGAAAAAACATTTTGTATTGTGAAAAATGATAAGCTTTTTTGAAGGGGCTATGTAGTTGTTTTCATGTTATATTAAATTTACAAGGAAAATTTAAGGAGTGATTTAATTGTTAGATATATTTCAATATCCAGAAATAAAGTTCCCTGAAAACTTTTTATGGGGAGCAACCACTGCAGGGCAGCAGATAGAAGGTAATAACTGTTCATACCATGATGATAAAAATTATGCACCACAGTATGCCTTAGGCGGAATTCCATATGAAATGCCTGAAAAAGCATGTAACAGTTATGAATTATATGAAGATGATATTAAATTATTAAAAGATATGAATTTAAACCTTTATAGAATGTCAATAGAATGGTGCAGAATAGAACCTGAAGAAGGAAAATTTAATGAAGAAGCGTTAAATCATTATATAAAGGTACTTTCAAGATTAAAGGAAGAAAACATTAAGGTGTGTCTTACTATGCATCACGTATCGCACCCTGTGTGGTTTCATAAGAAAGATGCATTTAAAACCTTGGATAATTTAAAATACTTTGAAAAGTATCTTGAATATGTTGTACCAAAGGTAGCACAATATGTTGATTTCTGGTTAGTACTAAATGAACTTAATTTACCTTTTGAATATTCAGTAAAAGAAAGAATAAATATGATACGTTATCATGCAAGAGGATACCATATAATAAAGAAATATTCTCAAAAACCGGTAAGTTCAGCTCATTCATATTCAGTGAAGTTTCCTAAGAGAGGATATAATGATAAGTTAGATAGTCTTATGGCAGATTATACTGATTATATGGAAAATGAATTTTTCTTTCATGCAATAAGAACTGGTGAAATTACAATGCCTTTTGAAGATTCAGAATATGTGCCTGAAGTAAAAGGAACATGTGATTTTTGGTCACTTAATACATATATAAGACAGATAATAGATGGCCATAAAAAAATGACACTTACAGATCATTATAAGGCATCAACTTTTAAGCCAATTGAAACTCCATTTTTTAGTGATGAAATATGTCCTGAAATTATGATACATATGCTTATGAGATTAAAGGATAAGCCAGTACTTATTACTGAAAATGGAATTGCAGTAAATGATGACAGATATCGTATTGTATATATTGCTGCAATGCTTCAGTCCTTAAAAGAAGCAATGGAAATGGGAGCAGATGTGATTGGATATTCTCACTGGACTCTTTTAGACAACTGGGAATGGGGTACTTATAATCCTACTTTTGGTCTTGCAAGTGTAGATAAAGAAACATTTGCAAGAACATTAAAAACAAGCGGAAAATTTTATGGCAATATAGCTGAAAACAATGGTTATGATCAGACTATATTAAAAAAATATTTAAATGAACTTCCATCAATTATTAATTACAAAAAATAAAGGAGAAAAATGAAATGAGTAATAATAAATTTATGCAGTTTATGGAAAATAAATTCGTGCCAGTTGCAGCTAAAATTGGAAATAACAAGTATTTAAAATCATTAAGCACAGGAAGTATGAGTTTAATGGCAGTTATTATGGTAGGTTCTATATTTTCACTTCTTGGAAGTATAGGCTGGGCACCATATCAGTCATTTATAACAATGACAGGCATAAAGCAACTTTTTCAGTTTGCTCCTAAGATTACTACAGACTTAATGGCGATATATATGGTAATAGGTGTTTCTTATAATGCCTGTAAGATATTTGACCATGAAGAACTTTCATTTAATAATGTATTGATTTCAATTGCATCATTTTTAGTGCTTATTCCATTAAAGGAAATTCAGGAAGAAGGTGCAGTTTCAGCTGATGTTTTTATAAATACATCATATCTTGGACCTAAGGGAATATTTTTAGGATTAATAGTTGCAATTGTAGCTACAAAAATTTACTGCTTTATTGTTGATAAAAAATGGACAATAAAAATGCCTGAAGGTGTGCCTGAACAGGTGTCAAATGCATTTATTGCATTAATACCGGCATTTACTATATTAATAGTATTTTCAGCGGTAAGAATATTATTTTCTTTTACAAAATTTGAAACAGCAAATGATTTTATATATTCATTAATACAGATGCCTTTACAAAGCATGGCATGCTCATTACCAACATTTATTGTTCTTGTAATACTTGCACAGGTTTTATGGTTTTTCGGAGTGCATGGATCTTATGCAACACTTCCATTATTTTTCCCAATATGGATGGGATATATAAGTGAAAATACAGCAGCTGTAGCAGCAGGAAAGCAGGTTCCGTATATTTATAATTTTGGATTATATAATTTGACAACACTTGGTGGATCTGGTACTACAATAGGACTTGTAATTGTTATGTTTTTTTGTGCAAAAAGTAAAAGATATAAGGCATTTAGTAAGATTGTAATGCCTTGTGGATTGTTTAACATAAATGAGCCGGTAGTATTTGGTATGCCGGTAATACTTAATCCTGTAATATTTATACCATTTTTAATTACACCATTAATAGTTTTAATGCTTGCTTATCTGTCAATCAGATTAGGAATAATACCTGCACCAATAGGTTTAATGATTCCATCAAGTACACCGCCAATATTTTCAGGATTAATGCAGGGAAGCTGGAAATTATCGGTATTTGAAGTGTTTGTAATAATGCTGTCAGCAACCATATATTATCCATTCTTCAAAATCTTAGATAATCAGGCTTTAAAAGAAGAAGTAGACGGTGAAGAAAATTAATTTAGAAATACTAAAGAGGTGAAAGTAATGAGTAAAAGTAGTTTTCCAGATAATTTTTTGTGGGGAGCATCTACATCTGCATTTCAGGTTGAAGGCGGATATCTAGAAGATGGAAAAGGTCTGTCATCAGTTGATGTGCGCAAAGTTCCAAAGGGAATAACTGATACAAAAATAGCAAGTGATCATTATCATAAATATAAGGAAGATGTGGCTTTAATGGCTGAGCTTGGTTTAAAGGCATACAGATTTTCAATTTCATGGTCAAGAATTTATCCTGATGCAAGCGGAAAGGTAAATAAAGCTGGACTTAAGTTTTATGATAATTTAATCAATGAACTTATAGCTCATAATATTGAACCAGTTGTAACAATTTATCATTTTGATGTTCCAGATGCACTTACAAAAGAATTTGGTGCATGGGCAAACAGAAAATGTATTGATTATTATGTAAAATATGCAGAAACTTTATTTAAGCATTTTGGTGACAGAGTTAAAACATGGGTTACAATAAATGAGCAACTTATGGATATGTACAATCCTGATTTTAGCGGAACAAGAGGTGTGAAGACAGATAATGAATTAAAATTATCTTATCAGATTTCATATAATATGAGCATAGCTGAAAAAAAGGCAATAAAGCTTTGCCATGAAATTATACCAGATGCTAAAATAGGACCTGTATGCTGTTTTCAGCTGGCATACCCTAAAACATCATTGCCTGAAGACTCAGTAGCGGCTATTAATGCAGAACAATTATTAAGCTATATGCTTCTTGACATATGTGTTAAAGGTGAATATCCAAAGTATGTATGGAATTATCTTGTAGAAAGAAATATTCAGCCTGAAGTCCTTGAGGGTGATAAGGAAATATTAAAATCTTCAAAACCTGACTTTATTGGCTGTAACTATTATTTCAGCATTTGTGTAAAGGCACCAGGAAAAGAGAAAAATGAAAATCTTCCACCATTTTTTAAATCTGATGCATTTGAAGTTGTAGATAACGATAATTTAAAGACTTCAGAATGGATGGTATTTGGAACAGATCCTGTTGGATTAAGGCTTACACTAAGAAAAATTTATGACAGATATAATCTGCCTATATTAATTACTGAAAATGGTTATGCAGAATCAGATGTTTTAGAAGAAGGAGATGTAATTAATGATGATTACAGAATCAATTATATAAAATCTCATTTGATTCAGTGCAAAAAAGCAATTGATGAAGGGGTCGATCTTATGGGATACTGTCCATGGTCATTTATTGATGTACTAAGCGGCAGACAAGGATTTTCTAAAAGATATGGTCTTGTTTATGTAAACAGAACTGATGATGATCTTAAGAATTTAAGAAGAATAAAGAAAAAGAGTTTTTACTGGTATAATAATGTAATAAAAACAAATGGTATGAGTATATATGAATAAAAATATATTAAATAAACACGTTATGCTAGTTAATTTTAATAAAAAAACTCCAACAATATTTAATGTAGTTACTCTCATGCATCGTATTAAAGAATTATAAAGTTTAATACTACCAATTCCATCAATAGATGAACAAAAAGAAATATTAATAATTTTAGGTAATCTTTTAAAAAAAGAATCAAAAATTAAGGACAGTGAATAGTTTTGCATAAAAATAAATCTATTTACTGTCCATATCTACTTTATATCGTGCTTAAATGGTATTGAAAATATTAGTATATTTTCATCAAAACTAAAATCAATATGTTCTAATAGCTCATTTATATATTAAACAGTGTCTATTTTTACGCAATATTTGTACATTTATTATTTAGCATAGTTTTCTTGGTATACTACTCCCCATTCTTTCATAGCATCTAAAATTGGTTTTAAACTATATCCTGTTTCAGTTAAAGTATATTCAACCTTTGGTGGCACCTCGGGATAGACTTTTCTTGTAAGAAGTCCGCTATCTTCCATAGCACGAAGATTAGCAGTCAAAACCTTTTGTGATATGTTACCAATAGATTTTTTTAATTCCCCGAAACGTTTAGTTCCATCTAATAAATCTCTGATTATTAAAACTTTCCAGCGTTCACTAATCAACATAAGAGTTGTTTCAACTGGACATGCAGGTAATTCTTTTTTCATTTATACCAATCTCCTTTTTTAATAGTATCTTTTAGGTAACTATGGCACAAAAAAGTGCTTACTTTACAATATTTCCTTACGGATATATTATAATCACATAAACAGAAAATAACAAGTTGAACTTTATATGGAGGTTATGGATTATGAAAATTGCAGTTGTTTGCGCTAATGGCAAAGAAGGAAAATTGATTGTTAAAGAAGCTATAGAAAGAGGGTTAGATGTGACCGCTGTTGTTCGTGGGGAAAACCATTCAGATGCAGAAAAAGTCATTCATAAAGATTTGTTTGATTTGACTGTTTCTGATTTGGAAAACTTTGATGTTGTGATTGACGCTTATGGAACATGGACACCAGAAACACTTCCAAAGCACAGTACGTCTTTAAAGCACCTATGTGACATTGTAAGTGGAAAGGAAACAAGACTTTTAATTGTTGGAGGTGCAGGAAGTCTTTATGTTAATTCAGAGCATACTGCACAGGTTATGGACGGAGCTGGTTTCCCAGATATGTTTAAGCCACTGGCTAAAAATATGAGTAAGGCATTAGGAGAACTTCGTAACAGAAACGATGTGAAGTGGACATACATCAGTCCAGCTGGAGATTTCCAAGCAGACGGAGAGCGAACAGGTAAATATATTTTAGGTGGAGAGGAATTGACTCTTAATGATAAGGGAGAAAGCATTATCAGCTATGCAGATTATGCAATCGCTATGGTAGATGAAGCTGTAAATGGAGATCATGTACAGCAGAGAATTTCCGTTGTAAGAGAATAAATAAAGTTAAGCCCTCTGTTACTATACAGGGGGCTTTTGTGGAGGAAAAATGAATTAAGAAAAATAATATATAAGGGAAAAGGTGAATTTTTTGATTTGAGCAGTTATCCAGTTTATAGGGAAAAATTCAGTTTTGGGAATAGTTCCATAGTTGAAAGTGGATTTTATATTACCAGTGATTGTATCAAGTGTGGGATTTGTTTTTCATACTGCCCATAAAACTATATCATTGAGACTACCAGTTCTGTTGAGATACAGCAGGAACATTGTTTACACTGTGGAAGGTGTAAAGAGATTTGTCCCAACAATGCCATAGAAAGGAGATAATATGACACAAAAGCAAAGGTTGGAGTGTTTGATACATTTATTATTAAACGAAAATCCAGAATATAGAAATTTGATTATTCCTGAGCAGGAATATGAAAAGAAAAAATTACTACGTTCTCTTATGAATATACGAATGCCAGAGCCAATCTCAAAAGAGTTTTTAGACGTACAGGATATATATTTACAAGAAGAATTACGTAATCAAAAAGTTGTTTCAATTGCAGACTTAATTCCTGTAAAAAAAGGAATATACTTATGGAAAGGCGATATTACAAAACTTAAAGTAGATGCTATCGTAAATGCTGGAAACAGTGCATTATTAGGCTGCTTTATTCCATGTCATGGGTGTATAGACAATGCAATACATTCATCAGCAGGAATACAGCTCCGATTAGAATGTCAGCGTATCATGGCACAGCAGGGAAGGCCAGAGCCAACAGGAAAAGCAAAAATCACAAAAGGATATAATCTACCTGCAAAGTATATCCTGCATACAGTTGGTCCAATTGTTCAGAACAGTCTGACAAGAGAAAACCGTCATATGTTAGCGTCCTGTTATGGTTCCTGCTTAGAGCTGGCTGAACAGTATCATTTGAAATCTATTGCTTTTTGCTGTATTTCAACAGGAGAGTTTCACTTTCCTAACGAAATTGCAGGTCAAATAGCAATAGATACTGTGACCAGTTACTTGAATACAACTCATTCAGAAATGGAGGTGGTATTTAATGTTTTTCAAGACAACGACCTTGAAATATACCAACGATTATTGGGAACAGATCAGAAAACTAAAAAATGAAATTATTCATGCAGACGCAGTTTTGATGGGAGCAGGAGCAGGTTTATCAACTTCAGCGGGGCTGGAATACAGTGGTAAAAGATTTTATGATAATTTTTCTGATTATGAGGGAAAATATGGATTGCAGGATATGTATTCTGCTGGATTTTATCCTTATGACACATTAGAAGAATATTGGGCTTATTGGAGCAGACATGTTTATCTGAACCGCTACCAGTTTGAAGTTGGAAAGCCATATTTAGACTTGCTGAAACTGGTACAGGACAAAGATTATTTTGTCATAACTACCAATGTAGACCATTGCTTTCTGAAAGCAGGATTTGATAAACATAAATTGTTTTATACACAAGGCGATTATGGATTGTGGCAATGTTCAAAGCCATGCTGCAGTGAAACCTATAATAATGAAGTAGAAATTTTAAAAATGGTTAAACAACAGAAAAACATGAAAATCCCTACTTTTTTAATTCCCTATTGTCCGCATTGTGGATCTCCTATGACAATGAATTTACGGATTGATGATACATTTGTAGAAGATAAGGGCTGGCATACAGCTTCTTCCAGATATGCTGATTTTATAAACAGACATAAAAATAAGCACATTCTATATCTGGAATTAGGGGTGGGATACAATACACCAGTTATTATTAAATATCCTTTCTGGAAAATGACTTTTCAAAATAGAAAAGCTGTATATGCCTGTATTAATTATCAAGAAAATTACTGTCCTCCAGAAATAAAAAAACAGACACTTTGTATTCAAGAAGATATCGGAAAAGTAATTATGGATTTATTATCTGAAGAAAACTGTATATAAAAAATATAAGTGGTAGTTACATTAAGTAACTATTACTTATATTTTTTGCTTTAGTTAAAATTTTTATTGTATTAATGCTTATTTATTAGTAGTAAATAAGTGGTAGAGTTCTTTATAAACCCTTACTAAATGACTGATAAATACAGTATTTATGTGGTTAATCTGATTTTTATATAATTTTTTAAATTAAAATGCACATAAAACAGGACAGTAAATAGTTCTTCCTAAAAACCAATCTATCTACTGCCCATATTTATAATATTAATTTTTTATGCACCAGTATTTTCATTAGGATCAATAACAACACCAAGCTTTGCAGAGATTATTGTGTTTAATTTGTTAATTGAAGAAGCAAGACTATTAATTTGCTTTTCAAGCCTTACAAGAAGATAAGCAGTTATGGCTACAGGGAAGCCAAGATTTCCCATTAAACTTATTAATTCTTTAAATTCCATAAAGTTAACCTCCTATAAATTTTCAATTCTTAGAAATATATATCCTAAAGAATTTATGTATAAATCCTATCTAAGCAATAATAGTTTTTTAAACTGTGCTTAAGCTTCAAAGCTTTCTATATAATTGTATATAAAAGGAGCTGTCACACAAAAAGTAAAATTCACAATATGTTGAATCTATCGACTTAATTATAATGAAACATATTGTAATTGATTATCTTAATATGACAGCCCTTTATATGATTAAGTTTTAAGCTACATCAAACTTTGTAACTTTTCTTTCAGTAAATTTAGCACCACTTTTTGCAACCAAAGCACCTGAACTAACAACAAAAATATTTTTCTCTATTATTAAGTCCATAAGAGTAAACACTTCTTGTTTAGTTAATGTAGTTTTAACACCACTAAGATTTAAGCTGGTAGTTTTTCCCCTTCAGTTGTAAAGCTCATACTTAGAATATATTCCATAAGTTAAACCTCCTTTCAATAAATTTTTATAAGTTTTGTTATTAAGAGTTAATAAGATTTGAAGTTACATTTACTAATGTGTCTCTAGTGCCGCCATCAATAAAAAGATTAATAGCTTCAGCAACATCATAAAGATTTTGTGAATCAGCATCGTTTCTTACATTAGAAAAAGTTTTTTTTGAGTAGGTTGGATCGCCACTTTTATCTACTCCATTTTGAATTTCAATAGTTAGAGAAGTTGAATCAATAATTTTGTTTACTGCCATTTTAAATTCCCCCTTTCTTACTTGCTCATATAAGATATATGGTTTAAAAATAGCTTTTAAGGAAAACTTGTATGAAATTTGAAAGTTTACACATTATGGTTATTGGATACCTCCTTGTTTTGTTATATAGGTATAATAATGTTCAAGTGCAACATCAACAATTGTGCTGATACAAGCATTAATATCAGGATGAATACTTTTTAATTCATTTAGTTTTCTTATGGTAGAAGCTCTAAAGATATAAGATCTTCTAATAGTTGGAGTTTCACCATTAATAGGAGGAGCAGCACCGTTAGAAATAGAAATTGTGCGATTATCAAATAGTTTTTCTGCATAAGTATTTATTTGCATATATTTATTCTGAGAAATATTTTGCCTAGAAATTTCAGTTCTGTCAGATGTAGAAGTTATAGCTTTGTTAGCTGAATTTTTAATAATATTAGAATTTTTTATGACACTAGCATCATTATTATTTGTGATAGCAGCAGTATTATCATTATTTACAATAGGTGCAGTATTAGGGTTTACTAAAGAGCAATCATTAGCATTATTATTTGTACTTAATTTTAATATTGGTGAAGTAGCATCAGAAGAAGATAAGTCCTCATCAGGGTCAAAAGTAAATTGTGAAAGGCATTTCCCATCACTTATTGCTTCATCAGTAAAAGTAAACAAGTATTCATTATCATCAATATCAAAATCACTTTTTGGAATATTTATAGAATTTTTTCTTGCCATATATATCAGATCCTTTCATGGTTTATTAATCTATCACATAATATATATGACTTCAAACTAAGGATTTTGGATTTTTCAACTTTAGAAGAAAAAATAATTAATTTAATGTACATTTGATTTTTAAAATGAAAACTTCTATGAAGTTAAAATCCTACAAAGGATAGAAGATATTCACTTATAAATGTAAGATTCTATGCACTCATAAAGATAAAAATCTAGATAGTTATAAATATAGCATTTTATACACAAATAAATATAAATTCTTACGAATTTGCTTATTTATTGGGAGTTTGAAGAGTTTATTCAATTTAAATTTATAAAAATAAAACTTGCTAAGAGCATAATTGTAATATTACATCTTAACAAGTTTTTATTTTATATAAAATTGATGCTTGTAAAAAATCACAACCTAAAAGCATTGGCATATAATACTTAGCGAGATTCGAGCTTAGTAGTATAGTCCTCCTATGAACGAATGTGAATAGGAGTTTCCTTTAAAATTATCTACATTTTATTATAGAAATGAAAAAAATATATCAAAAACATTGACAAAGTGTGTAGATTAGTGATACTTTTGGTATGGTACTTTTAAATTAGTTCAGCGAAACTAAGAAAGGATGATGATATTATTATGTATAATGAAATTTTAAAAGATGAAAATGACTCTATAGAAGTAAATGAAAAAATTCCTTTACTTAAGGCAATTCCATTAAGTATTCAACATTTGTTTGCAATGTTTGGATCTTCAGTTCTTGTACCACTATTATTTAATATTGATCCTACCACTGTATTATTCTTTAACGGTATAGGTACATTACTTTATGCATTTATAACAAAAAGAAAAATTCCAGCATATTTGGGTTCAAGTTTTGCTTTTATATCTCCAGTATTACTCCTATACGGTCAAGGCTATGATTTTCAAACAATACAGGGAGGCTTTGTATTAGTAGGTGTAGTATTTTCAATTATAGCTATTATTGTAGGTTATATAGGTATTGGATGGATAAATAAATTATTTCCACCAGCAGCTATGGGCTCAATTATTACACTAATAGGTTTAGAACTTGCTGGCACTGCAGCAGATATGGCTGGTTTTCCAGTTGGAGGAAGCAATTCACCTACATTAAATGTATCATGGGTTATTGTATCAATGGTAACACTATTAACTGTAATATTATGCAATGTTCTTTTAAGAGGATTCTTAAAAGTTATTCCACTATTAATAGGAGTAATAGTAGGATATATTACATCATATTTTATGGGAATAGTTGATTTTTCACTAGTAAGCAACGCAAGTTTTTTTGTACTTCCGAACATAAAAATTGCACATTTTAACATAAATGCTATACTTACAATATTACCTGCAACCTTTGTTGTAATAGCAGAACATGTAGGACACTTAAAGGTTACAAGCAGTATAGTAGGAAAGGACTTCTTGGAAGATCCAGGACTTCATAGATCATTGCTTGGAGATGGACTATCAACTATTGTTTCAGGAATGTTTGGTTCTGTACCAACTACAACTTATGGAGAAAACATTGGAGTTATGGCATTAACAAAGATATATAGTGTTTATATAATATGTGGAGCAGGATTAATATCAATAATTTTAGGGTTTTCTGGTAAGATGTCAGCACTTATAAGAACAATTCCAACACCAGTTATTGGAGGAGTTAGTTTCTTGTTGTTTGGTACAATAGCAGTATCTGGATTAAGAACATTCATAGAAGAAAAAGTAGATTTCTCTAAATCAAGAAATTTAATACTTTCATCAGTAATATTTATTGTTGGGATAAGTGGAATTACGCTTACAATGGGAAGTTTTGAAATTACAGGAATGGGATTGGCTACAATTGTGGCAATTATTTTAAATCTTAGCTTTATTATATTTGATAAGCTTGGATTAATGAATGAAAAAGAATAAGGAATTTATAATAGAAACTGTCCATCTAAATTTAGTGGGCAGTTTTTTTGAATTTTAGAATGTATCATTCGTCAAAAATTAAGCTGTTATTCCTTCCTTCAATATACTGAAAATACGGAATAAAAATTGGCTTAAAACAGATTAAGTTAATTGGTTGATAAATATAATGTTGATGAAAAGACTATACAAAGATATATAGACAAATTAAGAAGTTATCTAGAAAAGATGAAATTGATTAAATAAAATTAGATGTCATGCATAGAAAACTAGCATGACATCTAATTTTTCATATTTTATTTTTTCTGTATTCGCCAGGTGTTATTTTAAAAAGTTTCTTAAAGCATCGGTTAAAATGTTCTGGGTTTTGAAAACCTACCTGTGTGCTTATATCTGCAATTGATATATTAGTAGTTTTAAGCAGAGTTTTTGCTCTGTTAAATCTTATGCTTTGAAGAATTTTAGAAAAAGTTTGCCCTGTAGTTTGTTTTAAAAGCCTAGAACAATATTGTATAGAAAAATGAAAGTGATCGGCCAGTTCCTGCAGAGTAATATTCTGATAATTATTTTCTATGTAAGTTAATATTTCTATGGATTTTATGTCTGAATGTTTTCTTTCTTGAGATATTTTGACTGTATTTTCATATTTTCTTAGTATAATAGAAAAAAGAATCATCATCATACTGTTCAAAATAGAATCACAGTATTTTTTATGATTTTTAAACTCAAGTATCATTTCTAAAATAAGATCTTGTATATCTGCATCATTTTCGGTAGAAAAAATTAAATAATCATTATATAAATCAGAATGCAATGTCTGATTAAAATAAAATGAAATTGTATTGTTTTCACGTATTAAATTAAAGAATATGTCTTCAAATGTATTTTTTCTGATTAAAATATTAATTACCAGACTGGGATCAAATACACTGATTGAATGATGTGTGCCAGGTGTAATAATGCAGAAATCGCCTTTTTTCAATGAAATACTATCTAGATTTATTTCCTGGGTACATGCCCCCTCAAAAATATATATCATTTCATAAAAATCATGATAATGAGTAAATGGAGGTGTAAATCTGTTATGTTTGCTAAATACAATACAATTTGTATTATCATTTTCAAAAAAATCCTTGGAAAGATAACTTGTTGGGTTAAAAGAAGTTGATAATTCAGGAACAATAAGCTGACGTTTAATCAGTTCAGAAGTATTCTGCTCTTTTAAAAATTTATCGAACATCCATTTTTGACTTTGAGCGTTATAATATTTTTGATAAAAAAGTTCATCTTTATTGAATTCCTGCAAATGAAAAAGAATCTCAGTTTTTGTCAATTTAAATCCCTCCTTAATAGTACAATTGTAACAATATGTTTAAAAAATATCAATAAAATTGATCAAGATAATCAATAGCTACTTTATAAATAATTTAATAAAATTAATCTGTAAGAAATTAATGGGAGGGAGAATATGAAAATAGAAGACAAAGTTAAATCTCAAATTTGGCGTCAGCGTTTTGGATATGGGATATCAGATCTAGCTGCTAATTTGATATGGCAGATGATAACGTTATATCTGATGTATTTTTACACAGATGTAATGAAATTAAATGCACTTTCCTTGGCAACAATGCTTATTATAGCAAGATTAATTGACGGAGGAGCAGACTTGCTTGTCGGGTATTGGATTGACAACACTAACACAAGATGGGGGAAATCACGTCCATACTTTTTATTTGGAGGTCCATTCTTTGCATTGTTTGCAATTTTAGCATTTTCTGTGCCTGATATTTCAGAATATGGAAAGTTAGTATATGCTTACATTACTTATATAGGTTTGTCTTTTGCATATACAATAGTTAATATTCCAATGGCTTCAATATTGCCAAGCCTTACAGCGGATTCAAAAGAAAGAACAGCACTTTCAACTTCAAGAAAGTTTTTTGGATTTCTTGGAGCAACAATTGTAAGTACAATGGCATTAAAGATGGTTGAATTTTTTGGAGGAAGCAATGAGGCACTTGGGTTCAGAGTTGTAATGATATTATTTGGTATTGCTGGATGTATTTTATTCTGGATTACATTTGCAAATGTAAAAGAAAGAGTTTCACAAATATCACCACATGTAACTTTAGGTGATACATTAAAATCATTAATAAGAAATAAGCCATGGGTTATCTTTGCTATTAATATTTTATTTATGTGGACAGGCTATTTTATGCAAACAGCTGCATTGGTCTATTACTATAAGTCTGTAGTTGGAAGCAAGGAATTATCAATAACTGTAGCAAGCATAATGTCTGTAGTTCCTTTGATGGCAAATTTTTTTGTTCCATTTTTGGCAGGAAAACTTGGAAAAAGGAATCTTTATATATCAGCAGCTTTAATTCAGCTTACAGGTATTATATTTATTTGGATTTCAGGTGTAAATTATATTGGAATTATTATAGGTGCTTTAGTTACTGCAGCAGGGTATGGTGCTAAAGAAAGTATTTATTTTTCAATGCAGGCTGATCCAGTAGATTATGGTATATGGAAAACGGGAATAGATGCATCTGGTTCTCTATCTGCTGTTAATGGCTTCTTAGGAAAAGTTGCACAGGCAGTGTCAGGAGGAATTGGAGGAGTTCTTCTTGCATGGGGTTCATATAATAGTGATGCTTTGATTCAGGGAGCAAAAGCTGTTTTAGCAATTCGTGTCATGTATATATATATCCCAATAATATTATTAATATGTTCTATTATTACAATGAGTTTTTATGATTTAGATAAGAAATATCCAGAGATAAAGGAGGAAATTGAAAAACGCCATAATCAATAGTTATTAAAGGAGTAATTATAGATGATAAAGAGAAAAATTAAATCAATGACTACTAAAGATGTTCAGAAATTTAATAAATTATGCTGCAATTATCCAGGCAATATTGATTTAGCACAAGAAAGATATCTTGTAGATGCAAAGTCAATTATGGGAATATTTTGTCTTGATATGGAAAAGCCAATTTATATTCAAACAGAAGATAATAAAAATTTTGAAACATATTTTAAAGAATTTATTGAAGAAGAAAGATAAAAAGGAGAATTATTTTATGAATGAAAAAAATAGTGTGCCAAGAAAATATCGTACTTTAGTGTTGGGAGCAGGTATCGGTTCAATGCTTGGTTCAGGAATTATTGTAGGATTATCTGCAACAATAACTGTGTGGCAGAATGGATTAAATTTGAGCAATAGTGCTGTTGGAATTTTATCAGGAGCTTTAACGTTTGCAATTGCTTTTGGTTCTTTGTTTGCCGGCCAGCTTACCAATATATTTGGGTTAATTCCAGCATTTAACATGATGAATTTATTTTATGCAATAGGTGCTGTTATTGCTGTTTTATCACCTAATTTTTATACTTTACTTGTTGGTTTGATTATTACAGGTTTTGCTTCTGGTGCAGATCTTCCGATAAGTCTGACTGTAGTATCTCATGATGCACCTGATAAAAAAATATCTGCAAGCTTGGTTTCATCTACGCAGATATTCTGGCAGATAGGCGTATTTATGTCTTATATATGTTCATTTGTAGTATCACATATGACTGGAGCGATTGGTGCAAGAGTTATGTTTGCAATTTTAGCATTAATAGCAGTAGTAACATTTGTATGGAGAAGCACATCATCAAAGTTCAAAGTTCTTCATGAAGAAGGCGAAAGACATAGAGAAAAAGAGAGAGAAAATGCAGAAGGTAATGAAAAACAAGTTTCAATAAAAGAACTTTTATTTGGAAATAAAAAGAAAGAATATTTAAGCTTTTTTACTTGTATAATTGTCTTTTATGTATGCTGGAATTTATTAGCCAATACATGGGGACAATTTCAGACATATACATTAGTGAAGGCTAATGCTACTCAGAGTTTTGCAACTGGTACTGGAATTGTATTAAATATTATTAGTTTAATAACAACAAGTATATTTGCATCAGTAGCAGGTAGTAAATATCGTAATAAAGCTTTTGCAGTTGGGGTATTAATTCAATTTTGTGCAATGATTGGAATGGCATTAAGCGGAAGTGCTTTGTGGACAATAGTAATCTGCATTGGATGCTATAACTTAGGTAATCCGGTTGCTGGAGAAGCAATTTATAAAGTTTGGACTCAAGAATCTTTCCCATCAGAAAATCGTGCAGCATTACAAGGATTTATTAATGGTTTTTCAAGATTATGCTGTGGTTTGTTTGCATTTATAACTCCTGTCCTTGTTCTTCCAGAACATATAAGAACTACTATGTTTGGATTCTCAGGCATTGTTGTAGTAAGTGCTTTAGCAGGTTTTACTATGATCTTTATGCAAAAAAAATATTTAAAAGAAAGAACTAATAAGTAGGTGGTATTATGGCATTTACATTTCAAATAAATAATGATGTTAAATTTAAACACGATGAAAAATTGTTAATTAAGGCAGAAGAAAATACGCCTGAAATTAAGCATAAAACAGTGAAACCAGAGTGTATTGCTGAACTTATTAATGATGATAAAAAACTTGGCGGATATGGAATAAAAAAAAGTCAAAGAGATATAAAAAATTTATCATCATATAAGTTAAAGAGGGATGATTCAATAATTTTAGATTTTGGAAATCACTATGTAGGATATTTTTCAATTGACTTAGATTATACAGGATCTCCAATGGATGCACCATTATTTCTGCGTATTAAATTTGCGGAAGTTCCAGTAGAACTTGCAGAAAAATCTTCAGATTATGATGGATGGCTAAGCAGATCATGGATTCAGGAGGAATATATACATCTTGATGAACTACCTAAGAAATTAAGACTACCACGTCGCTACAGTTTTAGATATGTAGAAATAAAAGTTATGGACACATCTCCTAAATATGCTACTGTTTTTTTAAATCCTGAAGTATGTTCAGAAACTTCAGCAGATTATTCAAAGTTAAAAAATAATTCAGTAAATGATACTGAATTAAAAAATATATGTGATGTAAGTATAAGAACATTAGCAGAATGTATGCAGGATGTATTTGAAGATGGACCAAAGCGTGATCGAAGACTTTGGATTGGAGATCTTAGATTACAAGCATTAGCAGGTTATGCTACATTTGATAACAAAGATATTGTTAAGAGATGTCTTTATCTGTTTGGTGCTATGCCAACAGAAGAAGGAAAGATATCTGCAAATGTATTTGTGAAACCTAAAATACAGCCAGATGATACATTTTTGCTTGATTATAGTTTGTTTTTTATATCAGTACTTTATGATTATATAAATGCTCATCCGGATGATAAAGAAGTTTTACATGATTTATATAAGGTTGCGAAAATACAGATAGATCTTACACTTAAGCAAATTGATGAAAATGGAAGGTTAAAGATTACTGATGAATATCCTGTATTTGTTGACTGGTCAAATGAATTTGATAAGGATACAGCAGGACAAGCAATTTGTATATATGCATTAAGACAGTTTATATCATTAGCAGAAATGATGAGAGAAAAAGATTTGCTATTATATAAGAAAATTTTAGATAGTATGATTAGCTTTTCGAGAAAAGAATTATATGATGAAAGAAGACATCTTTTTGTATCAGGAAAAAATAAAGAATATAATATAGCAAGTCAGGTATGGATGATTCTTGCCAAAGTTATGTCAGAAAAAGAAAGTCATACAATTATGGAAGTAGCTATTAAAGAATTGTTTCCAGTTAAAGGGATAGCAACACCATATATGTATCATCATGTTGCAGAAGCATTATTTATAGCAGGCATGACTGATGAAGCAATAAATTTAATTAAATCTTACTGGGGAAAGATGATAAAAATGGGTGCGGATACTTTTTGGGAGGCGTTTGATCCAGATAAGCCTGATTATTCACCATATGGAAATTCTATTGTAAGCAGTTATTGTCATGCATGGGGGTGTACACCTGTATATTTGATAAAAAAATATTTGATATAATAGTAAAATGGGGATGTCGCACTAAATGGTGTGCATCCCGTCAAGTAGACAATTGAAAAAATACAAAGTTTTTGTGTTGTCCAGTCTAAACTGAGCAATATTTTTATGCTACCAATAGCAGTTTCTTGTGAAATTCCATTGTGGTTAACACATCTATACAACGATGTGTGGATCTATATCAATATAGTAGACACATTTTTTTAGTTTTTTAAGTTGACTTTATAATAAGATTTTCATAAGCTTGTGGAGTCATAAATCCAATTCTACTATGAATTCTTTTCCTGTTATACCAACTTTCAATATACTGAAAAGTTGATATCTTAGCATCATTAAAATCAATATATTTGTTCATTCTTTTATCTTCTTTTTTTAAAGCAGGAATGAAAAGATACCATTGGAACATTGTCATAAGGATATCCTTAATAGCCCTTATAATCATCAATAAATTTATGGATTTCTTCTATTTTGTTGTTAGGAATATGAAGAGTGCTTTTTGGCTCTGCTAGCCTTTGGTATAATATTTCATTTTCCTGTTCCAATTTAGCCATTCTTTTCTGCATAACTTTAATATTAACATCTTTTTCACTAGGCATATTATCATTATCGGTATTATTGTCTTTATTAACCCATTGTCTTATAGTTGTTTTTGGCACTCCATATTCGTCGCTGAGCTCAGCATAAGTTTTCCCACTGTTAAATAGACCAACAATTGTACTTTTGTATTCTTGTGTATAACTTCTAACTTTCCTTAACATTGCAGATACTTCCTTTATATTATATCACTAAAAACTATCTGTTCGTGTTTACACTTTTATACTAACACCATATGTATAAAATAAATAAATTACCTCTGTGTACAATTATGTACACGAGATATAGAAAGGGGTATTTAGATTATGAAAAATTTGATCAATACACTAAAGACGAAAAATATTTTGTAACTAGATTAAAGCATAATGCAGTAATTACAGAAATCAAGGACTTAAAAATAAGTCATAGTTATGAACATCTTTTAGATGTAGGAACTAAAATAATCTGTGACAAAATAGTAAAGATTGGATCTAAATATACTTATCAAACAAAACAAGAATACCGACTTATAAAAATTGTAGATAAAACAGGTAAAGAGAACTTTTTTAAGTGGATAAAACAAAATCTAAAATTTAAAACTTTTGTAGGACGATCATTAAACACAGTGATGATTCAGATAATCACTGGGATTATGACCTTCGCTATATTTAAACTTATAGAACCATTAATTGAAACAAAAACTAAACTAATTGAAATTAAAAGAGTTATAAAAGCTAATCTCTTCGAGATTTATGAAGCTGATCAATTTAATTGGTCTTATATTTTCAATAGCTCCTAATTCAGAAGTGAAAATATAGTATTAATAAGAAAAAATATCCACAAAAAATTCTGTTGTTATATTCAATTTTGTTAGATATATATTCCACATCTGATATTACACAATTTTTCGAAAAGTAAATGGTAATTTTAAGCATTGATTAAACAGTAGTGAATATATCTATAAAACCGTTATTTAGTCTTGAAAAACATAAATTAATAAATATTAAAGCTTTTCTGTGCAATATGCTTTTAAAGAATTATAATCTAAAATTAATATATATTTATATTGGGTTTTGATCCAGCAATTTCTTTGAAAATAAGATAAAGTTTTGTTTATAGTTGGACGAGATAATCCAAGTGATTTAGACATATCATCTTGTCCAATATTTAAGCATACCATATCATCTCTTATGGAATATTTATTATTATCAATGCAATTTACAATAAATGAAGCAACCTTTTCTTTAGAATTCAAAAAGCTTGTAGAAGTGATTTGATCAAACATAAGGTTTATATCTAGAGACATATCTTGTATAATGCATAAAGCAAACTTTGGATTTTGTGTTATATAAGTATCTACCATTTTTTTATCTATTGAAATAATTTCTGATTTACTGAGTGTTACTGCAGAAGAGCGCCTTATTTCATCACTGAAAAATGAAGAAGCTGCAAATATACCTTTTTTTCTATGGACGAAAACAGTTCTTTCATGACCATCAGGAGAAAGGGAAAATACTTTTACAGCTCCAGATTTAAGAAAATAAAAGCAGTCAGCTTTTTCGCCTTGATGAAATAAATGTGAATCTTTTTTATAAACTTTAGCTGGTTTGGATTTTTCAAACAAGCTACACATTTCATCCATAGAAATTAATTTTATTAATGATTTAATGTTATACATAGAAAATCCCCTTTTTTAAATGCTCTATATATAAATATATATCTTTTTTGTTAAAATGTTAACTAGTTAACATTTTAATATATTTATTTTTGATAGAATAAATAAGTATTATTGTAGCTTAGACATAGAAAAATATAGAGTAAAAAGGAGAAGCAAATAATGAATAGTACAATTAAGAGATTTATAATTTATTTTCTGGGATTATTTATAATGACAATAGGCATTGGAATGTCTGTTAAATCTAACTTAGGAGTATCTCCTGTTAGTACAATACCATATACTATAACACTAATATATGGAATAGAAATGGGACGAGCAACTATATTATTTCATATTGTGTTAGTTTTATTACAAATATTAATTTTAAGAAAAGATTTTAAAATAAAGAATCTTCTTCAGGTTTTTGTAGGCGTAGCTTTTGGAAATTTTACAACATTTTCAAATAATTTAATGTCTTTTTTGCCCGATCCATCAAATTATTTATTTAGAATTATATTTTTATTTATTAGTATAATATGTGTTTCACTTGGAATTTTATTATATATGTCCAGTGATTTAGTTCCATTAGCAGGTGAAGGAATCATGCAAGCAGTATCTTATAAAACTAAAATAGAATTTTCAAAATGTAAAATTGGATTTGATGTAACAATGGTTGTGATTTCAGCTATTACATGCTATATATCTTTAAACAAGCTTGGAAGCGTTAGGGAAGGAACAGTTATTTCAGCCATATGTGTTGGAATGGTTCTAAAAATATTAACAAAATGTTTTAAAAATAATATAGATGAATTTTTAGAAAATGATATTTCTATAGCAAATAATTTAAGCGAAAATCAATAAGATACGTATAAGTTTAAAATAGAAATTTAAAACAGAAATTCAATATATGAATATAACCAGTATTCATATATTGAATTTCTGTTTTTTGATTAAACTTTGATATTATATATTTTATAAATAACGAGTATATCTTTTTAGTATTTTAGCTAAAGGCAATCCAAGAACTAGTCCAACAGCAAGTTGAGTTATGTTTCCAGGGATTGATGCAATTGGAGTCAATAAGTTTCCATATAAAATTACTTCAGTAATATAGTAGCCTATAATCATCCATATTCCAGATGCAATTACAGCTAAAACATTAAATAAAAAGCTATCTCCATTTTTATTATTGCTATATGCAATGGCCCCAACTATGTAGCCCATAATACCTCTTACAATGAATGTGAAAGGTGCCCAAAGTGCCCAGCCTGATGATAAATCAAATATTGCCATTCCAACAGCACCAGCTATTGCACCCTTTTTCTTTCCAAAAAGAATTGCGGCTGCAAATAAAATAACATTTCCTAAATGAACTAACCCTCCACTTGAGAGAATTGGTAGTCTGATATTGATAAATGCAGTTGCTACAAATACCAATGCTGTTAATAATGCTGTTTCTACTAGATCTTTAGTTGAAAATTTACCTCTTTCTTTATTTAATTCCATAAATATAGCCCACCTTTTATATTATTATTTAATTTAATATTTTTGCTTATTATATATATTGCAATTAGTTTTCCACATTTTGTATCCTGACATTTCTTAGCTTGTAAACATATTAAATGTAATTTTATTATTTCAACATATGTATTTTATTTATTTCTTTCATAATACTTGTTAAATAGAACTACAAGATTTTTATCACTTTCAAAACCTAAATCTTTAATTGCTTTATCAAGAACATTTAATACAAAAATTGTTCTATCATAGTGAGAATTTTCGCCCATATGACCAATTCTTAATAATTCATTTTCATATGGATTCAAAGTAGTAGTAACTAAAGTGTTATATTTGCTTTCCATGTGACTTTTTAAATTCAATGCTCCAATGCTTTTGGGGATTTTTACAGCAGTTACGTTATTTGAATATCCGCTTTCTAAAAATAGCTGAAGACCAAATTCTGTAATAGCTTTTCTTACAGCAGTAGCAGTAGTATTATGTCTTAAAACTACATTTTTTGGGCCTTCATCTAAGATATTATTTATAGCAGTATCAAGGCACATAATATCGCTTATTGGCATTGTATATGGAAACCACTTATCTTCATAATAAGTTTTCCATATATTTAAATTACAATAAAAGCCTGTTACAGGAAGCTTTCTATTATCTATTGCTTTTTGTGCATTTTCACTTAATGCGACTATTGTAAGTCCTGGAGGTGCTGAAAAGGCTTTTTGTGAACCTCCAAGGATTATGTCAATTTTCCATTCATCAACTTTTACTTCTTCTCCAACCATTCCAGCAACAGAATCAACAACACTTAATATTCCATATTCATTAAGCAATGGACAAATCTTAGATATATCATTCATTACGCCTGTTGGAGTATCACAATGAACAATTGTTGCATATTTAAAGTTGTGATCTTTTTCAAGGAAAGCCTTTAATTCCTTAACATTTATAGTATTTGTATAGCTGCTTTCAAAAAGAACTGCTTGCCCACCATAAATCTCTACAAAATCTTTAAATCCTCTTCCAAAGATTCCATTGTCAATAACAAGAACTCTGTCATCAGGTTCAGTAAGTGAAGCACAAGCTGCTTCAAGCCCTAAAATTCCTTCTCCATTTAAGATGTATACAGGATTTTTTGTATGTAGAATACTAGCAATTTTATCGCATGTATTTTTATAAAATTCTACAAACTTAACATCTACATCGGGATTTGTTGTAGTGACAGCTCTTTCAAGTCTGACATTTTCTCTTACATAAGTAGGTCCTGGAGTATAAACAAATTTATTTTTCATAAACAATATCCTTTCTGCGGCATATAACACTTAGCGAAGAATGAGCTTAGTGGTATAGCCCTCCTATGAACGAATGTAAATAGGAGTTTCCTATATATTTAAGTAATTGTCGTTTTCTTTTATACTAAATTATCATATGATAATACATCTGTAAAATGTATGGATACAATAATGAAATGCATTTGAAATGTTTTATACAAAAGATCAATAAAGTCTAATTTTAGAATATGATTGATTATGTTATTTATGGTAAAATTATCATAGGAACATACAACTTAGCGAATAAACGAGCTTAGAGGTATAGCCATCTATGAACGAATGTGAATAGGAGTTTCCGATTATATACTGAAAAAGTAAAGTTATTAATTTGGAGAATATATAAGAAGGGAGTTTATATAAGTGGATTTATCAAAAATATATAGACCAATTACAGCTAATCCTTTTCGCAATAATAAAATGTATACAGAAATTTCGCCATGTCCTGCACTAGCACCATATATATGCTGTTATTGGGGGACGAGTGAAAGTATTTCTACAAGTGAATATTCTCAATTAAAAAATGATTTAGTAATTCCAGATACATGCATGGATATAATAATAAATACTAATCATACTGAGAATTATAGCAGCAATATATTTTCTGGAATACAGGATAAATTCTTTATTTCCATAAATGAAAGCAGTACATCAAAAATAAGCACCTTTGGAATACGATTTTATGCCTGGGCAGTAATTCTTTTTTCAGATGATAATATGAGCAATAGTTTAAACTCAGCTATAGATATAGAGGCTTACTTTAAAAATTTTAAAAAGGAATTACAGGAAAGAATAAGCGAAAACATAGATATACATAAAAAAATAGAAATAACAGAACAAATATTAATGAAATATATTAATAAGAATCGTGAAAATGCAGTTGTAATGAATGCTATATATAAAATAATAAATACAAAAGGGAGAACATCTATAAAAGAGCTTTGCGAGTATTCATGTATAAGTAATAGACAGCTTCAAAGGCTATTTAAAGAAAATATTGGGACAAGTCCTAAGAAGCTTGAAGATTTAATAAGGTATCAGGTTTTATGGACTGATATTGTTAATAATAGAATAAATAATATGCAGGATGCAGCATATGAATATGGATTTTCTGATCAACCTCATTTAATAAATACATTTAAAAAATATCACTCATTAACGCCTACAAATGCACTTAAAAATGCATATGAAAATAAATAAATCAAAATTTATAATGGTTACATTATGTATATAAAAAATGTGCTAATGTCGCTTTTTTTCAATACAAAAATAAAAGAATAGACTATTATAAAATTACAAAGTAAAGGAGGACTTGTTATGGCATCCAGCGAGGAATTTGTAGAATATGTGTGTGGTCAGATAAGTGATGCAGGCAATATAAGATATAGAAAGATGATGGGAGAGTATTGTATATATTGCAATGAAAAGGTTATAGGACTTGTTTGTGATAATACTCTGTATCTAAAAATAACAGAAGGTGCAGAGAAATTGCTTTCTAATTGCGATAGAGGACCAGCCTATAAAGGTGCAAAGCCATCATATATTATTGAAAATTTAGAAGATAAAGAGTTTCTTACAAAAATAGTAGCACTAACTTGTGAAAACTTACCGTTACCAAAACCAAAGAAGAAAAAAGAGAAAAAATAAGGTGTGGATGGAGGAAAGAAAATGAAGACCATAAATAAAGAATCATATGAAGAAATCAGAACCTTTATATATCGCAATGCAAGAACAATTGAGTTAAGTCTATGGAAGTATTTTTTTGAAAATGGAAATAAAGAAGAGGTGCTAGAAGCATTAACTTTTTATCAAAATGAAGATGGTGGTTTCGGAAATGCACTTGAAGCTGATAGTTTGAATCCAAATTCATCACCGTATACAACATTATATGCAATTAACATATTAAAACATATAGACTTTATAAATCTTGAGCATAAAATTTACAAAGGTATATTAAGATATTTAGAAAACACAGAAGACTGTAATGAAGAAGGCTGGTTTTTTACTATTCCATCAAATGATAATTATGCACATGCTCCATGGATGACATATAGCAGTGAAGAAAACAAAATACAAAGCATAGGTTTAAGTTCAGAAATCGCAAGTTTTATTTTAAAAAATTGTAATGCTGAAAGTAATCTGTATAAAAGAGCATTATCTATAGGAAAGAAGCTTCTTAATAAGTTGAATACAGAAAAGAACCTTGGTGAAATGGGGATTGGCGGATATTGCGTTTTATTAGACACAATAAAAGAGACTACACTTAAAGAATACTTTGACTATGATATATTATTAATGAAAATTAAAAAACTTGTGAATGATTCAATAGAAACAGATATGTCAAAATGGCAGTATTACGTTGCCACTCCCTCTAGATATATAATCTCACCTGACAGCATTTTTTATAAGGATAATGAAGATATTATGCAAAAAGAACTGGATTATTTAATAGAAATAAGACCAGAAAATAATGTTTGGAACATAACATGGTCTTGGTTTGATAATAATGAGAAATACCCTAAGGAGTTTGCAATTAGTGAAAACTGGTGGAAATCATATAAAGCAATTGAGAAGATGATGTTATTAAGAAACTTTGAAAGAATTGAAATATAATATCTTTAAAAAAGTTATGAAATTTATTTAAAGGAGTTAAGATAATGAAGGCAGAAATAAATCTTATTACAATTTGGACGGATGATATAGAGAATATGAAAGATTTTTACAAAAATGTTCTTGGATTTAAAATTAAAAGTGATCTTGGTGGTTATGTTGAATTTGAAAATAGTGGTGTGCGATTTGCAATATGCACAAGGGATACTATGCATGACTATAGCGGAGAATACAATAAATCATCAATTGGGCAGGCTTTTGAGCTGGCTTTTCCATGTGAAAACTCAAAGGATGTAGATGAATCATTTAAAAAATTAATTTCTATGGGAGCAAGAGCAATACATGATCCAGAAGATATGCCTTGGAATCAAAGAACAGCATTATTTGCTGATCCGGATGGAAATATACATGAAATTTTTGCAGATATAAAATAGATTATTAATTATAGTAACTATATAAATTTGAGCATTTATATGGATGTTTGAATTATAGGAATGTGCATTTGCACATCTAAATATGTGCACTGATTTATTGCAGCATAAATGAAATTAAGATTATAATAAATATAGTTAATATTATATACGAAAAAGCAACGAAGCTTATTATGTTGATAAGTTTCGTTGCTTTTTTGGGCTTATTTTAAAATTGTATTTACCTAAGGAGGTCTTGAAAGATGTATAAATGTAGTTTAGAAAGAATGACAGATAAGATTAAAACATTCTCGACTTTTGGAGATGCAGGTCACGGGGGGATAACAAGATATTCACTATCGCCTGAAGCTATTAAGGCTAGAGAAGAATTCAAAAAGAGAATGGAAGCTATTGGAGCTATAATTGAAATAGATGATTTAGCAAATATGTATGCAACACTTCCTGGAACTGATAAAGATGCAAAAAGAATTGTAATGGGATCACATGTTGATTCAGTAAAAAATGGTGGTAACTATGATGGTATCCTTGGTGTTATGTCTGCTATGGAAGTACTTGAAACAGTTGCTGATCAAAACATACCACATAAGCATCCTCTTACAGCTATGATATGGACAAATGAAGAAGGTTCTTTATATCCACCTGCAATGATGTGTTCAGGAATTGTATGTTATGATTATTTACCAGAAAACATAAGAGCTAAATTTAAATATGAAGATATGATGAATTCTAAGAGTATTCTTGATTCAACAAAAACATTCGGTGAAGCCCTAGAAAAATCAGGCTTTAAAGGAGACAAGAAGTATAGAATAAATCCAGAAAAATATAAATATATGTTTGAAACTCATATAGAACAGGGGCCAATTCTTGAAGATTCAGGAAATGATATTGGAGTTGTTGATTGCGTACTTGGAATGTTTAATTATAGAGTGAAGTTTTATGGACAAGCAGCTCATGCAGGCACATTTCCAATGACAAAAAGAAAAGATGCATTTTATGCAGCCTCACAGGCACTTTGTTATATACATGATGAAGTTGATAAACTTGGGGTACCTGAGTTGGTTTATACAACAGGTGAAGTTGTATGCCATCCATGTGTACATACTGTTATTCCAGATTTCTTTGATTTTTCAATAGATGCAAGACATGAAGATCCAAAAGCACTTGAAAAAGTATTGACCATTGTAAAGAGCTGTGCAGATAAAGAATGGGCAGGATGTAAGTGTGTAGTAGAAAAGGCATGGAATAGAGATACTGTATATTGGGATAAAAAACTTGTAGGATACGTTAAAGAAGCAGCAGAAGAAGCAGAAATTAAACATAAATATATTCACTCTGGTGCAGGGCATGATGCTCAATTTGCAGCATATATGCTTCCAACTACAATGATATTTGTACAATCAAAAGATGGATTATCACATTGTGAGCCAGAATATTCAACACCAGAACATTGTACTGAAGGTGCAACAGTAATGCTTAATGCAGTTTTAAAAGCTGATGCAGAATAATTAAAAATTAAATTTATAATTTTAATTATTCATAATATTAAGTTATTGACAATAACCACTTAAAATAGTAATATATGTTATAAGACAAAG
>OCAO01000250.1_pt1 | contig 28821 bp, 26 predicted proteins | sample 1477151 | NCBI WGS metagenome assembly OCAO01 (sample SAMEA2580298, study PRJEB22360) | human gut metagenome | biome: human gut; feature: human-associated habitat; material: faeces | place: Denmark | collected 2008/2010 | reverse complement strand
TATTATTAATAAATTTAATTAGAATGTTTTTAAATTTTGAGGAAAAATTATATTTGAAATTAGATGTATATTTTACATATCAACCTCCGAATATTTTTGATAGAATTTCAAATCAAGATGGTTTATTTATATATCAGCCATATATATATATACTGAAGAAATGGACTATAGATATCATTATTTAAGTTATCAAGAAATAATTCCAGATGTAATTATTGAGATTGACAATTATAAAGAAATTCTAAAAGAATTGGAGCATTTTGGAATTAGTCTAGCGCATATTTATAATGATTTTGATAATATTGCCACGTACATAAAAGATAAATATTAATGAAGTCAGAATAATTTAAAAAATTAATGGTGTGAGTAAATTATCTTTACTATTTAAGAATTATGCTTTTAATGTGCATTTTTAGTAAATGTTTTTAAGAATAAGGGTAATATATAATTGGAATTAAGTATTGCGTTTAGAACTTATTCTATTAGTAATTATATAAATTACATTATAAACTCAAAATTTATAAGATATAATAATAATAATACAAAACTCAAAACAAATCTAACAAGGGGATATAAAAAGAGCAACTCACTAATAGTGATTTAATCTTTTATAAGAAGAAATGAATGATATTTTAAGTAAAACATATAAGCAGATTAATTTTAAAGACATAGAGAATTTAAATCTAAAAAAATTAATAGTAAACTCTCAAAGAGGCAATTTATTAAATGAGCTGAAATTGAGTTTGGAAGAATGTAATAGTTTTTATTTTAGTGTAGCTTTTATAAATTACAGCGGTCTTCAGCTATTATTGGATTCTTTGAAAAATATAGAAGATAAAAATGTTAAGGGAAAAATAATTACTTCTACATATTTGAATTTCACAGAACCAAAAGCTTTGGAAAAGCTAAGAAGTTTTAATAATATAGATTTAAAAATATTTATAGCAGATAAAGAAAAGGGATTTCATACAAAGGCATATATTTTTGAAAATGATGATAATTACAAAATAATCATAGGTTCATCAAATATTACACAACGTGCTTTAAAAAGTAACATTGAATGGAATGTTATGATTATATCTAAGAAGGAAACAGATTTTGTTAATGAAGTTTTAGAAGAATATAATAGCATTTATGATGGGACAGGCTTTGTAGATGATGAATTTTTAGATAAATACAAGAATTTCATACAGACAATACGCAAAAAAGAAAAAGAAAACATAGTTGATTTTTCAGAATATGAAGTTATAAAACCTAATTTAATGCAGAAAAAAGCTATGGAAAATTTAGAAAGGCTACGAAAATTAGGTGAAACAAAATCATTAGTTATAGCAGCAACTGGTACTGGAAAAACATATATGTCTGCTTTTGATGTTATGAACTTTTCTCCAAGAAAGTTATTATTTTTAGTCCATAAGGAAGATATATTAAGGGATGCTGAGGCTACTTACAAAAGGCTTTCTAAAAATAGAAATATTAAAATGGGTTTTTATACAGGGAATATAAAGCAGGAAAATGTAGATTATGTTTTTGCAACAATACAGACTATGGAGAGAAATTTAGAAAATTTTATTCCATATGAATTTGATTATATAGTTATAGATGAAGCACATCATAGTACAAGCCCTACATATACAAAAATATTAGAATACTTTAAGCCTAAATTTTTACTTGGAATGACAGCCACACCGGAAAGATGTGACAAAGGTAACATTTTTGATGTTTTTGATAATAACATAGCAGCTGAAATAAGACTTCATGAAGCCCTTGAAAATGAGCTTATTGTTCCATTTCATTATTTTGGAATAACTGATATTGAAGATGTTAATCTTAAGGATTTAAAATTGGATGATTTAGGTGAAGTTTCTAAGAGACTGATGATAAATTCGAGGGTGAACTTTATTATAGAAAAAATGAATTTCTATGGATATGATGGAGATTATCAAAAGACAGTAGGCTTTTGTGTAACCAAAGAACATGCAGCATATATGGCACAGGAGTTTAATAAAAATGGTATAGAAAGTATAGCATTAACAGGAGATGACTCTGTAGAAAAAAGACAAAATTACATAAAAAGATTGGATGATGACTATGATCCATTAAAGGTGATTTTTACAGTAGATATATTCAATGAAGGTGTTGATATACCATCTGTAAACCAAATTTTAATGCTTAGACCGACTAATTCACCTGTAATATTCATACAGCAGCTTGGAAGAGGTTTAAGAAAGCATAAAAATAAAGCATTTCTAACTGTACTTGATTTTATAGGAAATCATAATAAAGCATTTTTAATATCAATAGCATTAAAAGGTGGCAGATATTATGACAAGGATAGCTTAAAAGTTTCTGTTGCAACAGATTTTTCAGATATTCCAGGATGCTCAAATATACAGATGGATAGAATAGCACAGGAAAGAATATTAAAGCAGCTGGAAAATGAAAACTTTAATACTTTAAAGTATCTTAAAGAAGAGTATAATGAATTTAAATCTTTACTTGGTGGGAAAATTCCTTATAATTTAACAGATTATATTAAGTATGATGGGGCACCAGATCCATTAAGATTTATTAATTATAGCAAAACATATTTAGAATTTTTAAATAAAGTAGAAAAAAGCCAGTATATAAAGGAATTATTAAATAATGAGGAATTTGTAAAAGTGCTTAAAGAACTAAGTGGAAGACTTCCTATAAAAAGGCCTCATGAATTTGTCATAATAAAATATCTATTAAATAATGAAGAAATAAGCTTAGATAAAGCATTTGCTGAGATATCAAAATACTTAGAAAAAGTTGATGAAGAAACAATAAAGCATAGTTTTAAAAATTTGAATCAAGATTATTATGATAAAGGTCAGATTCAAAATAATATTAAAATTTTTAATTATGACCAGAATAAGCTTGAAAGAACTTTGCCATTTATAAGAATATTAAAAAATGAGAAATATAAATATATAATTGAAGATCTTATAAATTATGGGCTTATAGCATATGAAAAGAGATTTGGCAGCGAAAACTATGGAGTTCCATTTTTTAAACTATATGAACAATATCAGATGATAGATACTGCTCTTTTATCAAACTATGAAAAAATTCATAGTTCTTTTAGAGGAAGTGGGCTTATAACAAATAAAAATGAATATTTTCTGTTTATTGATCTTCATAAAGGCGATGATATTAAAGAAAGCATCAATTATAAAGATGAATTCATAAATAATAAAACTTTTCAATGGCAGACACCAAACAGTACAGCTCAGACATCTGAGAGAGGAAAAAATATTATTTATAATGTAGAGAGAAATATAAATCTTCATTTGTTTATCAGAAAATATAAAGAAATAGATAAAGCTGTGCAGCCATATATCTATATAGGTAAGGGAAATACTATAAAGTTTGAAGGGGAAAAGCCAATTACAGTAACCTTATCTCTTGAAAATAGAATTCCAGAAAGTCTTTATGTTGAATTTAACAAAAAAGTATAAAAATTAAGATAAATGTATATGGCTAAAAGTTGTAAGAATATAAATTAAAAGATAGGGTTTGATTTAAACTCTATCTTTTTAGTTAGTTTCATTATGTAAATAAAATTATTCTTTTAATAATAAATCAACTGTAGGAATATCAGCAGGTGCCCAAGCTAATGTGTTCAAGTAGTCTTTGTCTAGCCAAATTAATTTTGCATGTTCATTAGCTGTAGGAGTTCCATTTATAAGTTTGCATTTTGCAGTAATTAAATTTACAATGACTTTTTCATATTCATGTGTGTAGTCACAAAATGTATCTATAAATTCAATTGTACATCCAAGTTCTTCATTGATTTCACGAACTATTGCTTCTCCAATTGATTCACCAGATTCAATCTTTCCACCTGGAAATTCCCAAAGACTGCCCTGAGACATATCTTTTGAACGTAGAGCGCATAAAATTTCTTTATTTTCATTTTCAATTATTGCACCAACTACTTTTACTGTTTTTTTCATCTTTTAATCACCTCTAAAGTATATAGTAACATAGAGTAATTAATAATTCATCTAGTAAAAAACAATATAATAATATATTGTACTATCTAAATCAAAAAACAGCTTTAGTGAAAGTCGGTAAGGACATATGATTAGAATTCATTTATACCTAGATGAAAAATTATGTGGAGATTTTAATAGATACGACAATATTGAGGATTTTAAAAAGTGCGCAATTTATTTTTTAGAAACATATAAAATGAAATAAATGGTATAATAAAAGAAATTAGATTTAAAGATAGAGGTTTAAAAAATGCAAAAAACAATAGAAAGAATAAGAAAATTCAGAAATGACAGAGACTGGTCTCAGTTTCATACACCAGCAAATTTAAGCAAAGCAATATCCATAGAAGCAGGTGAGCTTTTAGAAGAATTTTTATGGGATGAAGAAAATTATAACAAAGAGCATGCATGTGAAGAGCTTGCTGATGTTTTAGTTTATTGTGTACATATGGCAGATTGTCTTGGGGTTGATATTGAAGAAATAATAAATGACAAAATGGATAAAAATGAAAAGAAATATCCAGTAGAAAAAGCAAAAGGAAATAGTAAAAAATATACTGAGCTATAGTGAAGGTGACAGTCACCTCTCGAAGAATGTCGATAATATTCAAATATAGTAAAGGGAAGCAATGTATGATTAGAAGAGATAAAAAAAGTTAAATTTCATGTAATTAATTTGACGCTTACATTTTAATAGGTAATAATATAATCTATAAATTTACTCAATAGATTACTATAATCAAGAAAAACATGATTTAGTATCTAAGATTAACTTAGACACTTAAATTATGTTTTTTTGAACCATGTGAATTATTTAAGGATGTTAATCTGTAGAATTTTACATGCTTATCAAAAAAGCCTTGAACAATTGAAACAGTTTTTCCAGTAGTAAATGCACATATAACTGTACCAATGCCAACACCAACTGCTTTATGAAGTATAAATAATGAAATTATAACAGTTGTAGTTAAGCAGCATAAATCAAAGGTTGTCTTAACATATTTGTAGGGTTTATTTAAAATAGCTGATAAATCTCTTGGAAATGTATCAGTTGGTATAATTGGAAGCATACTATTATTAGATAAGCATATTCCAAATGCTAATATGAAAAAGCTTAAAATAAAGTAAATAATATGATAAGTTAAAGAATCAGGTAAAAAGCAAACCCATAATTCATGAACATCTATCATTTTCCCAAAAGCAATACCCATTAAAAAAGAAAAACTATAACTTAAATTAATTTTTCTACTTAAAATCATTAAAGATATTACTAAAATTGTTTGAAAAGTATAATTCCATGTTCCAAAGCTTAATATTGTAAAAGCTTGACTAAATACATAAGGAACTGAAGATATAGAAGATATACCAAAATTACTTTTGGTCATTAAGGCAATACCAAGGCTATTAATAATTACTGCTGTAAATAGTGCTAGCTCTCCTGGAATTCTGATTTTTTTCATAAATAAAGCCTTCTTTCATTAAGATAAAAATAACTGTAATTAAGGCACATAAAAATAAATAATACATATATACTGGTCTATTATTTTTTGATTGTGTCTAATACTAATTAATTATATGAGATATTTTTCATAAATTCTAATGATTTATTTTTAGGAAGCTCGACTCGTATGCACTCACTGAGTAAGCGATTCACACAAAATAATAGATTTTGGTTCTCTGCTTATCACCAGATTACCCTAATAAACTCAGCTATGAGGGTAATCTACTTCCTTGTCTGATGAAAAATATGCTCGGCATATTTGGACTTGTTATTTTCTTTCATATGCCTAAATAATATTTTAGAAGGGACTTGGAAATATTGAATTTATATCATTTGCGATATTTTGTTACTTTAGCACAATTAGAGCATTATGGGAAAACAGCTGAAAAATTAAAAATAACTCAGCCAGGCTTAAGTCATGCTATAGCCTCTTTAGAAGAAGAATTAGGAGTAAAATTATTTGAAAAAGAAGGACGAAATGTTGTATTAAATAAATATGGAAAAATGTTTTATAATGATGCTAGTAAAATCATCAGTATGTTAGATATAAGTGTGAATTCCTTTCAAAACATAAGTGAAGGTGGAGGAAACATAAGTTTATCTATGATAAAGCCACTTGCAATAAAGGATATTCCCAAAGTAGCTCATGATTTTTTAGACATAAATAAAGACAAAGAAATTGATTTTAAATTTTATACAGGAGTGACTAAAGATATTGTAGAAGGCTTAAAAAGTGGAATTTATGATATTGGTTTCTGCTCAAAAATGGAAAATGAAACAGAGGTTGAGTTTGTACCAATTAAAAAGCAAGAAATGTGTGCAGTAGTGCCATATGACCATCCATTAACTAAATACAAAGAACTAAACTTAAAAGATACAATACCATATAAACAAATCATATTTTCTAAAAGTAGTGGATTAAGATCTGTAATAGATGGATTGTTTAAAAAAATAGGAGAATACCCGAAAGTTTCATATGAAGTTGAAGAAGACAGCCTAATTGTAGGACTTATAGCTCAAAACTTTGGAATAGCAATCCTCCCTAAAATGTATTCAATTCAATACATAAATGTAAAAGCAATTCCAATAATTAAACCAGATTGGGAAAGCTATTTCTACATAGCCAGAATGAAAAACAGATACCATTCACCAGCAGCAGATTCTTTCTTTAAGTTCGTGTGTGAGAAAGAATTGTAATAATATAAATCATGATTATAATTAAGTAAATATTAAAGAAGAGAGTGAGAGATAATCAGCCAGGTGTTTCAGGCTACCTTACTATTTCAGAAGACCGTAAGCACTAAGTTAAGCGTATGCTAAAAGCTGTAGGATGTTACGTTATATATTTAAAATGTAAATATAATGAATTACGAATTATTAAATGCAGCAGCCCAATGTCTATATGGCAGACTCTGTTTCGCTTATTAACTTCATTACAGCAGGAATATCTGCAGGAGCCCATTTTAAAGAATCTAAATTTTCTTTTTTTAGCCATATAAGCTTTGAATGCTCATTTGCTGTAGGAGTACCAGACATTAGTTTACACTTTATAGTAATTAAGTTAACTATAAAATTATCATATTCATAAATATTATCATTAAAAATGCTTATAGCTTCAATATTACAATTTAACTCTTCTTTGATTTCTCTTTCTATAGCTTCTTTTAATGTCTCATTGTTTTCAACCTTTCCACCAGGAAATTCCCACATGTTTGGCGTAGACATAATTGGAGAGCGTAGAGCACAAAGTATTTCATTATTTATATTTTCAATAATAGCCCCAACGACTTTTATAATTTTTTTCATTTCTATATCAAATCCTTTTTAAATAACTTTATACTAAAATTTTCATTTTAGACAAGTTTATCATAAGTAAAATGTGTAATGCAAATTTATTAAAAAGTGAGATTTGATAAAAAATGAATATTTATTGCAAAGTAAGAATTTAATGAAATATGAATATTTATGAAAAAACAAAGATTTCTTTGAAAATCATAAAAACATAAATAACTACATTTTTGGAACATTTGTATTATTTCCTTATGATTATGAAGATATAATAGAGTTCGATAATGTAAATGTATCGTTAATTTAATATGATTATGTTGATTTATTATAATAAGGAAGAAATATATAGAAATACTTATCGCACCTTCGAAGAAGCTAATAGAGCTATCTTTAAATATATAGAGGGATGGTATAACAGAAAAAGGCTACATTCTTCACTAAATTATATCATCCCACATCAATGTGAATTATTAGCTAGAAGTGCAGCATAAAAAAGTTTGACTTTTTGTATCCAAAATATTGACATAAGACCAACATTGAGATAGACAGAATTGAAATGCCGGAAAATCAAAAGACAATAGATCTTCTTTTAGAATGTAAGGGAATAAGACTTGATGTTTATGTTAAAGACGAAAATGATACAGTATATAACATAGAGATGCAAAGAACTGATAATAAGAATCTTGGAAAGAGAATGAGATATTATCAAGGAAATATAGATATAGACTGTATCCAAAAAGGTCAAGATTATAGAGAACTCACAAAGTCATATGTTATATTTATATGTACTTTTGATTATTTCAATGAAGGGCGTCATAAGTATACTTTTGAAAATGTATGTTTGGAAGATAGTAATATAAAACTTAAAGATGATGCACAAAAAATAATATTAAATACAAAAGGATGTATTAATGATCTAGATATGGAAATCTTAGAATTTTTAAACTATGTTGAAGATTCAACTGATGCGGTAGCAGCTAATGCGAAAAGTGAACTTGTTAAGCATATACATGAAAGAGTAAATGCAGTTAAAAAAGATAAAAATATGGAGGTGGAGTTCATGACTTTATTAGAAAGAGATAGAGAGAAGATAGAAGAGGGGAAAACAGAACTTCTTCTAAAACAACTTAATAGAAAATTTAAAGAACTACCTAAAATTTATGAAGAAAAGATAATGAATTTATCTGAAGAAAAGGTTGAAGAAATTGGGCTAAACATTTTTGATTTGGAAAGTATTGAAGATTTGAAAAAGTTTTTTAGATGAAAACTTTTAATTAACAAGTTTAAATGATTAATGAAGATGCTCATGAATTTTAATAATGATATATCTAAAAGGATAAACAAAAAATGGCTCCAAATAAATTAAAAGGAAAAGCGATACAGATTAAGAAGTTTGTTTCTATTGAAGTGAAAAATATTAGAGCTTATAGAGGTGGAATTTAATGAAACTAAAGTCTTAGAATTTACTAAGGCTTTTTTGTATACAATCTAAAATTTTATTCAGTAAATGATATAATAAAAGAAACAAATATGTAAAGATAGAGGTTTAATAAAATGCAAAAAACAATAGAAAGAATAAGAAAATTCAGAAATGACAGAGACTGGTCTCAGTTTCATACACCAGCAAATTTAAGCAAAGCAATATCCATAGAAGCAGGTGAGCTTTTAGAAGAATTTTTATGGGATGAAGAAAATTATAACAAAGAGCATGTATGCGAAGAGCTTGCTGATGTTTTAGTTTATTGTGTACATACGGCAGATTGTCTTGGGGTTGATATTGACGAAATTATAAATAGTAAAATGGATAAGAATGAAAAGAAATATCCAGTTGAAAAAGCAAAAGGTAACAGCAAAAAATATACAATCAAAACAAAAGTTAAACATATATGAAAATAGTGAATAAATAGCCACTATTTTCATTGTGATAATAAAGGAAAATTGAATATGTATAAAACTTTAAAAGATTTAAATCTTGAAGATGATTTTCTATTTATAATGAAACACACTATTCACATGTGTTCAGAGGTGTAAGGATTCACGCTAATCATAGATTGGGTTCTCTGCTTAAAGTAAAGAGTGATAAAGAAAGCTTAGATTGGCTGTATTTTATAAATAGTAAGTCAGAGGAGGGAATGAAAATGCTTACGGAAAAAATAAAGATATATATTAGAATAAAAATTTATTAAGATGTCTTAAAGGGCATCTTTTCTGTATTTTCAAGTAATATGCGTTTTAAAGGAGATGATGAAGGTGATTATAGGGTGCACAAAAAAATTACAAGATGAGATTGGCGTAATGAGTCAAAAGAGTAGCATAGAGGAAAAGGAGTTGTTTTCTTGGAGTGCTAATTTAATTAAGATTAAGAGAAGAAAAGCAGTAGTAGTAGTAAATGACAAAAATAGATTTGGATTTGTTCTTTTGGGACTTAAAGCAAAGGATTTTGTGAGAATAGATGAACTGATTTTACAAGGTATTATAAGATGCCTTCAACAGTTAAAGATAAAAAAAGAAATCATAGAACAATATTTAAGTGATGCAGGTGCAATTGTTTATGCTAAAACAAACGGCCCTAGACATGTAGTAAGGCTAAATAAAGCATGTGAATTAGCAGGCTTCTTTGAAGATATATTAGACATTAATAATATTTTTCAAGATAAACTTTCAATGAAATTAAATTATGATCTTATAAAGATAGATAAATCTGATTATAGACATCCATGTGAATTAATTTTAGAAGATTTAAAAGAAACTTATGGAGATTCTATAATTAAATGTGAAGCTACTAATTTAGTAGCAAAATTAGATCTAGGAGTTTATTTCTCTGAAAGAAGAATAGTTACGCCAATTGATATTAATTTTAAAAAACTTCATAAAATCCTTCAGATTGCTTTTGATTGGAAAGATTGTCATTTGCATGATTTTGATGTTATTAATGAAAGTGGTGAACGAGTATTAAAAATTATTAGTGAATATGAAGATGAAATTGATTTATATAATCCAGGATGTAAAGTAGCTTTCGAATCTGAAGTTTTTATTAGTGATTATATTAAAGATGGAAAGGTAATAAGATATTCTTATGACTTTGGAGATGGCTGGCAACATGAGATTATATTGAAAGATATAATACTTGATTATGATAAAAATTATCCTATTTGTATAGAAGGAACAGAAGATGGAGCGCCAGAGGATGTGGGTGGTATACCAGGATATGAAGAATATCTTGAAATCATGGAAAATACTACACATCCAGAACATGAAAGGATGAAAAGCTGGGCAGATAGTCAAAGATATAGAAAATTTGATATAGATTTTGTAAATAGAAGGTTAAAACATATAGATTGGGAGTAGTGATGGAAATTATGTTATAATAATGAATTACATAAAGAGGTGTTTATAATGAGTAGAAAGCCTAGAGTTAGATATAATTTGAGTGATTTGACAGGACAAAAAGCTCCATCAGAGGAAGATATTAATAATATACTTAGAGCAGCAGATGAAATTATCTCTTCTGCGGGGAGAACAATTTTATCCAAAATACTTAAAGGCTCTAAGGATAAAAAAGTATTAGAAAATGGACTTGATAAATGTCCTAGTTATGGATACTATAATAAATTAACAATAGATGAAATAACAAAAATCGTAGATTGGATTATTGTGAATGATTATTTAGATATTTATTATAATGGAAGACTGCCTATGATAATTTTTTCAGAAAAAGGTTGGGAAACCTATAAACCCTATTATGCAGAGGAATTATATACATTGATTTTGAGAGTTAATGAAATTTGTACAGAAAATTTAATAGAACGTTTAAAGCAGGCCAATAGACAAGTCATTAAGATGCTATTATTAAAAATTGGGGAAAGTAAGAATATTGGATTTATAAGATTTTTGATGGAATGGCAGGCAGTTGAGGTTAAAAAAGTACGAATTATGATAAACCACGCAATTTCTAAGTTAAAGTCTATTTAATTTGCACTTAACTTAAACAATTGTAAAAATATGAGAAAGTTACGGATGCTAGCTATCGGATTAGAAATAAAGAGGAATTCAGGATCTTCTTAGAGTTAAAGCGATTATATAATGAAATCTCAATTTAAGGTTATAATATTATTGGTGTTTAAGGTGGGATTAAGGCTTTTAATTTAGATGATATTAATATAGTTGTTAATTATAACAGCAGAATAAGTATCTTAGATGAAACTGTAATAAAGGTTTCTAAAGATGATTTTATAAAGAAGCCTATTAAGAGCATAAAAACACTTCTTAGAAAATGAAAGTAAGTAACCTGACATATGACTAAAATATAGAATATGTTGGGTTATTTTTTGTGAAGGCAAGAACGTATGTGCGTATATTATTTGTGGAAGTGGAAATAATTATAGTATAGACATATGAGAAATTAGATGTGAATTTATGCTATAATTGAGGTAGAAATATTGAGAGAAAAATAATTCATTTATAAACTTATTTTAAATATGAGGATGTGAGAATATGAAATGGAAAGAAGTAAGGAATATATACCCTAATAAATTTGTGCTTTTAAGAAGCTTAGAGGCTCATATTGAAAATAATAAAAAGTGTATAGATGATGTGGCAGTAGTAAGAGTTTTGGATGAAGAAGAAGCAAGTGATTTATTAATTCAGTTAGTATTGGAAGAGATTGTTTAGAAAATATCAGTATAGATTTTGGCCTAATTGATGAAGAAGGATATATAAATGGTTTACTTGGGCTCGATGTATTATTAAAATTAGGTATGACCATTAATTTGAAAGAATTGAAATTATACAGAAGTTATGAAGAATGAATTTAAAAGCAATTAAGTTGCACTTTCACCATTCAAAGCCTACTCGAGGAAGAAATACTGAAAATTTGAGATTAGAAATTAAGAATTCAAAAGCTGAGATTTTTTTATAATTATAAAGTCTTAGCTTTAATTATTCCATACAAATTTGTGGTATAATAATGGAAATAAAAGTAAAAATGGTATTGTTTATTTGCACAAAAATCAAAATGATAGTGTAAAGTATGCTATGAAAAAATCATATTTGACAATTGAATAACTAAATAATCAATATAAGTTAAAATTAGTAAACGTGAAATGAAATTTGGGTATAAGAAATATACTAAAGGAGTTATTATGAATATTAATAATTTTAAGAAATATATAGATAAAACAATTTTAAAAAGAGGTTATGACTATTATACTGATGGAAATATACTTGATACTTGTAATGAAGGAGATAATACTTACACCTTTGAAGTGCAGGGAAGTGAGGAATACCAGGTTGTAGTTCAGCTTGATGATAATGGAGAAATAATTTATTCTGAATGTAATTGCTCTTATGATTTTGGACCAATATGCAAGCATGAAGTTGCAGCTTATTATGAATTGGCTGAACATATAGGCAATGTTATAAATAATAAAGATGAAAATGCAAATATTGCTGTAAATAATGAAAAAGTAAAAAAGAAAAAGGATAAGGAGCCAGAGATCAAAGAAGTCTTAAGTAATCTTTCAAAAGAAAAATTAATAGATATAATATTGGATATAACTAAAAAGGACAGAACATTAAAAAATAGTATTATTGTCAGGCATTCAAAAGGAAATAGTGAACAGGAACTTAAAAAATGTAAAAAGCTAATAGACTCTATTGTGAGAAAGCATTTAGGAAGAGAAGGATTTATCTCATATAGAGAAGCAGGCTATTTTGTAAGTGATATGGAGCAGCTATTAGAAAAGATAAGAGAAACAGATGATATAATATTAGCAATTGATATTGCGTTTCTAGTAATAGATGAAGGGATTGAGGCTTTTCAATATTCTGATGATTCTAATGGTGATGTTGGATACTTGGTATCAGAAACCATTGATTTAATAGGTGAAGTAATAAGTTATAATGAAGATATAGATATTAATATAAAGAAAGAGTTATTTGAGAAACTGTTAAGTAAAAGTGAAAGTAAGGTTTTTGATGAGTGGACAGATTATAGAATTGGTATATTAGGGATATGTGCTGATGTTGCGACTACAGAATCTCTTAGAGAGAAACTAAAAATAAAATTAAATTACTTAATTGATAAAAATTCTAATACTGAGTATATGAAATACAGAAATGAAAGAATACTTCATATATTATTTAATATGGTAAATCAGTATGGTACTAAGGAAGAAGCAGAACAGTTTATAAAAGATAACTTAAAGTTTTCATCTTTTAGAGAATTATTTATAAATAAGTATATTAAAGAGAAAAATTACGAAAAAGTTATAGAATTGGCGTTAGAAGGAGAAAAGCAGGATAAGGGATTTGCTGGTTTAATTCTAAAATGGAAACAAATAAGATATTCGGTATATAAAGAATTATCCTTAAAAGATGATCAAAGAAATTTAGCTAAGGAACTTTTGTTTCAAGGGAAATTTGAATATTATAAAGAGCTAAAAGAATTGGCAGAGGATAAAATAAGCTTTTATAATAATTTAAAACAAGAACTTAAAGCAAAGGAATACTGGCAGTGTAAGAGTATTTTTCTTCAGATAATCTTGGAGGAAAAGGACTTAGATGAAATAATGGGATATGTAAGAGAGAATCCAACAAGTATAGATAGCTATGCAGAAATTTTAATGGATAAGTTTAAAGATGAAGTTATAGAGATTTATAAAAAATATATAAAGTTTGAAGCAAGTCACGCTGCAAATAGAAGTCATTATAAAAATGTATGTGGAATAATTAAAAAATATAAAAAAGTTGCAGGCAAGCAAAGTCAAATCCCAATAATAAATGAATTAATAGCTTTGTATAGAAGGAAACCAGCATTTTTAGATGAACTTAGTAAAATTAAATAAAAACAGGTTCAAATATAGATTTAATATTTTAAATATAATTAGTAAACATAGAGAGGAAGCAAAAAATAATGGAAATAGATTTTTTAGGCGGAGCTTTAGAGGTAGGAGGAAGTTCTATATTACTTAACATTGACAATAAGAATATTCTAATGGATGCAGGCATAAGACAAAGTTCTGCAAAAGACAATATTCCTAATTTCAGAGCTATACAGGATTATGGCGGAGTTGATGCAATAGTAATAAGTCATGCTCATTTAGATCATATTGGATGTTTACCAATAATAAGCAAGGAATATCCAGAAGCTAGAATATATATGAATAATATGACGAAAGATTTATTGAAAGTATTATTATATGACAGTTTAAAAATAATGAATAATAGAGATGGAGAAATCCCATTATATGCAGAAATAGATGTTAAAAATACATTAGATAGAGTATTTACAATTAATTATGAAGTTAGATTTTCAATATTTGAAGATATGTATTTAACTTTTTATAATGCAGGTCATATTGCAGGGGCATCTTGTGTTTATATACAGTCAAAAGAAGGTGCATTATTTTATTCTGGAGATTTTTCAGTATTTTCTCAAAAAACTGTTGAAGGTGCTAAAATACCAAAATTAAGACCTGATGTAGCTATAGTTGAATCTACTTATGGAGATAGGCTTCATTCAAATAGAGAAATTGAAGAAAAGCTTCTAGTTAATACAGTAAATGAGTGTATAGAAAAGCAGGGAAAAATGATAATACCAGCATTTGCACTAGGAAGAGCTCAGGAAGTTATTCTTATATTGAAAAATGCAATGAACAAGGGAAGTATGAAAAAGGTTAAGATATATGTAGATGGAATGGTTCGAGACATTAATAGAACATACAAAAATAATCCATTATATCTAAGGAATTCACTAGGGAAAAAGATATTAAAAGGAAATAGCCCTTTTTATAATGATAATATTATTGAAGTGAAAAATACAGATAATAGGGAAGAGATTTTATCTAAAAATGAACCATTAATTATTATATCAAGTTCAGGAATGCTGACTGGAGGGCCTAGTGCTTTTTATGCAGAAAAAATTGCTTCTATGGAAAATGGATATATTGTAATCACAGGATATCAAGATGAAGAATCCCCTGGAAGAAAAATTTTAGACTTGCTGGAGGAAAATGAAGATAGTGAAAGGTATCTTAATATAAATAATTTAAATATTCCAGTTAAATGTACAATAAAGAAAGTAGGATTATCTGCACATGCTGATAAAAATGAAATAAAAGGATTAATTCAAAGGATTTCTGCAAGAAATATATGTCTTGTACATGGGAATGAAGAAGTTATAAAACAGTTAGGCAAAGAAATAAGTGATGAGTTTATTGGAAGAGTTTTTACTCCTGAATGTGGAGAAAAAATAACAATTAATATTAAAAATCCACGAAAACAATTAAATAAAAATTTCCCATACAGATTGAATGAAAAAGAAAGCTTAAGTACAGAAAATATTGAAAAATTATGGCAGTATATATTACTCAATTATAATGATAAATTATTTACTATAGAAGATTTAATGTATGTTTGGAGCAGTGAAAAGGTATTTGATGAGGAAAACATAAGGGATTTTAAAAACATAATAATAGAAACAGTATATTTTGATAATGATATTAAGAGATTATTTTTATTTAAGGCAAGAACAAAAGAGGAAGTAGAAGAAGAATTAAAACCAAAGGAATTGAATCAGCAAGAAATTATTGAGATAGTTGAAAATAAATTTAAAGATTATAACTATAAAAAAATAAGTCTCATGATAGATAAAAAGGAAGTAATTTTGAATTTTGATTTTCCTCAGGCAGTGTCAAAAACAATTACAGCTGTTATTGAAGAGTTTAAAGAGGAAACAGGTTGGCATATAGGTATAAATGAAAAATTAAATCTTAATGAAGCAGAAATATTAATTAAAAGTTTGGTTTATCCAGCTTCAATAAATAAGGTTTCTTTTTATCCAGAGAAGTATACAGTAAATGTATTAATGGATGAAAGCTATAAATATGACTTAGAAATTCTAAATATATTTAAAGAGAAAACGGGATGGGATATAAAGATCAATGAACAAGGAGTTAATAATACATATAGCAATGCTTTAGAAGAAGAAAAGTTGTTTTTTGAAGCTAAAGATTGTTCACAGTTAGAACAGAATGTAGCATTAAATATAATTGACTTAGCATTTTTAAATGAAAAATATAAACCATATAAAAAAAGTATTAAAAGCAATTATAAAGGTAAATATATAGAATTAACTTTTATATCACCAATTATAGGAGAAAAATTCACAGAAAAGTTATGTCATCTATGTAACGAAACTGGATGGAATATAGCAATATCAGATAAAGTAAATCAAAATGAAATAATTAATATTACTAAAATTTTATGCAGTAAATATAATATAGAATTAAAGAAAAATCCCTCATTTAATCCTAGTGACATAAGTTTAAAGCTAAATATAACAAATGGTGAAGAAGATTTTCATGTATTAAGAAAAGAAGTAGAAGAAATAACTGGAGTAAAATGCACAATGATATAAAAAAATAATGTGAGATATAATTATATTTAAAAAGAATAACAATCAATAAATTTAGAATATGATGTCTAAGATGAATGTTTTATTTATTGTTTAAGAAACTATTAGTTTAGGTTATAATAAAATTAATAAGAAAAATAAATCTGTTAAGCAGATGTGAAAAAATATTCAGGAGGGTAATATGGATATTATTAATGAAAATATTTATACAGAAGCTGATTTTGAAGAAATTGAAAAGAATTTTAATGGAAAAGCAGAATTTGATAATGGGTTTATTTTTTTAAGTTCTAGTACATCAATTGAACATAATAGAATAAAGAGAAAGATATTATCAAAGCTAGATGAGTATTTTAGAGGATCAAAATGTGAACCATTTGATGAGCAAATCGAAGTAATATTCCAAAATAAAGACGAACTTTATAAATACAAGCCTGATATTTTTGTAATGTGTGAAAACTCAACTAAAAAGGGTGAAAGTTTTACTTCAGCACCTAAAATTATATTTGAGATAGTTTCTAAAAGCACATCATCTCACGATTACATCACTAAATTAGCAGTATATCAAAAATTTAAAGTTCAAGAATACAATATAGTTGAACAAAGTGGGAAAATAATACAATATTCATTAGTAGATGGTCAATATATTATATCTGATGCATATAAAAATGATGATGCTTATGTAAGTTCTGTATTTAATGATTTGAAAATAAATTTAAAAGAAATATATGATCTAATTTAGAATTGAAGATTACATTGGATCCAGAATTTGCAAAGGAATATACTTATCACATTGATAAAATTCCAGCAGGACAGTATGTTGAAGTTTCACCAGTGAGAATACAGCTAAAAACAGAGTTTTTATTTTCTTTGCCTGAGAAGATGATAGGAACTATCAGGATAGAACTATTTAAGGAAGAGAAGAAACTCTATTCATTTGATGAAGGAATTGAACTTTTGGCATTTGATGAGTGGAGTGGATTGTTATTTATGCCAGAAATAATAACAGCATTTGTAATCCAAAAACATCCCAAAATTGCTGAGGTTATTCGGGAGGTAGCAGGTATTCTAAATAAGTAGACAGGTAATCCTTCATTTACTGGCTACCAGACTAGAAATCCAAACAACGTGAAAATTCAAATGGCGGCTATTTATACTGCACTCCAGATTCAAAAAATAGTTTACAATAATCCTCCAGCAAGCTATGAAATAATTGGGCAGCGTGTAAGATTGTCACATGTGGTATTAGAGCAGAAGCAGGGAACTTGCCTTGACCTTGCTATACTTTAGGCAGCCTGTTTGGAAGCTGTTGGTTTATTTCCTTTGCTATTTTTTATCAAAGGACACGTTTGTGGTGGATGATGGTTAGAGGAAGAAACCTTTGCTGATTGCATGGTGGATGACGTTTCAGCTATTGAAAAACGAATTGTATCTGGGGCAGAGGAAGTGCTTCTTGTGGAATGTACTGATTTTGTATTAGGTAAAAAGATAGAGTTTGATAAGGCACTTAAGCACGGAAAAGACTACTTGATTAACATCTTACAGAAACATTTTCTAAGATTGTTATGGTAGTAAGTGAAATTATTGAAATGGAAGCTCCAATAAGTAGAAAATTATTGATGCGTAAAGTATTAAATGCATGGGGAATATCTCGTGGAGGTGCACGTGTTGAGAGGATATTCTCATCAGCAGTAGATAAAATTGAGAAAAAGACTACAAATGATGAAGATAGAGTATTTTTCTGGAAGGAAGATCAGATTCCAGAAGCTTATTCTATTTATCGTGTAGAAGATGAAGAAGGAAATAAACGAACCATGGATGATGTTCCTTCAGAAGAAATTTTAAACGCTATTTTTGAAGTTCTTAAGGAACAAATAAGTCTTTCTGAAATAGATTTGGTTCGTGAGACAGCTAAAAAATTTGCTTTCTCTAGATTAGGTAATGTGATTGAAAGTTCTGTAAGGTGTGCAATAGGCATAGGAATTAATAAAGGAGTTTTATCAAGACTTGATAATGAAAACATTATTTTGAGTGAGTAATCGAGGAAATGAGATATCGTAGTGTATTTAATTTTGCTAATGATACCTCATTCTTTAGATTATGTATTAAGTTTTCAGTACTTATGATTTTATAAAACATGTAGTCCCCACTAATAGGGGATTTTTTTTACCTAAAATGTGTTAAAATATAATTAAATATGAAATAAATCAAATTATGTTATTATTTTTTGAGTATATTGTGCTAACTGTAAAGGTTAGCAGTAAGGAGGAATTTATGTATGATAAATTTATTGAATATTTGAAAACTTACAAAAAGAAAACAATAAAATTAAGTGAACTTGAAAAACTGCCAGATGGAAGCAGGAATTATGAAGACTTTGAAGCATGTATAAATAAGCTTGTTGAAAATGAAGTACTGGCAGAAAAAGGGGATAAAATCAATTCTTTATCCTTGAGTTATAATATAAATCATTATAAACTTAAGAAAGATAAAATAGATGAAATAAATACCTATATTTTTAAGTTTTCTAAAGAAATTGATTTAGGAGAATATTTTAAACTATCTGAGGAAACATTTCATAATGACCTTCCTTTTATACATATTGTTGATGATTATATATTAAAAAATGGTTTTCCTAAGAGCTATGTTACCTCTCAGGAAAGGTCATTTAATATTTCAGGTGATGAAAAGTGGATAGATGAAAAGAATGGGAAAAAGATATTAGAAAGAATAAAGGTATGGGATAAGCTTAAAATTGAAAATGATTCAGATCCGCTAATGCTGGCTGTAAATCAAAAAGGATTTGAAAGTTCTATTCATTATCATCTTATTGTTGAAAATAAGGCAACATTCTTAGCTCTTATGGACATTTTAAAAGAGACAAATTATACTAGCCTGATTTATGGCTGTGGATGGAAGATTGTTTCTAATTATTATATGCTGGATAAACAGCTTAATTTAAAAGATAAAAATGAATTTATGTATTTTGGAGATATAGATAAAGAAGGCATTTCTATATGGAATTCTTTAAATGAAAAAATGAAGGTAAATATAGCTGTTGATTTTTATAAAGAGCTTTTAAAAAAAGATTATAGCATAGGAAAGAAAAGTCAAAAGAGAAATGAGAAAGCTATAAATAACTTTTTGGACTTTTTTTCAAATTATGAAAAAGAAGTTTTACTGAATATGATAAATAATGATGGTTACCTTCCACAAGAAGGATTAAATAAAGAAGAATTAAAAAGAATATGGAGTGGAATGTGTGAAGATTAATATCGATAATGTAGTTGAAAATTATCATGATAGAATTCAAAGATTAGCATTATTTGACCCATTATATGCACTTAATGAAAAGAAATTAAAAGATAAAAATGATAATAAAGTTGATTATTTTAGCTTTGGGTTATTGACTTTGCTTTTTTTCTTTGAAAATATGATTATAAGAAATAGAAAAGTTGCTGTTAAGGATGTGGCTGAATTTTTACAGACAGTAAATGAAGGTCGGTTTGATTTGGAAAATGAGGATTTTATGAAAATAGCTAGAACTATAATAGAAACTTTTAGACCACCAAATGGAAAAAGAAATTCTAAGACTTTTTATAATTATGAGACAAGAAAAGAGGATATTGTTCAATATTCTATTTTGAAAGCTGATAAAGCAGATTTAGAAACAAATACTCAATATTATACCTTAGATGAGCAAGGATTGGAGTTAATATTTGCAACTAAAGAGTATTTTAATGAATTTCAATTATCAATTAATCAGCTTATATTAAGAAAGCAGCTGGAAAAGGGAGAATTTATAGGCGCATTAAGGCAGATTGATGAAATGAACTTAGATGTTAAAAATTTATATGACAGAATATTTAGAATAAAACATGAAGTAACTAGAAACATAGTCTCAAGTGAAACTTTTGACAGATATAAAAATATAATAGGCGATATTAAGGATAGATTAACTCATGAGAATGAAGAATTTGAAGAGTTAAGAGCCTTTGTAAAAGACACTAAAGAAAAAATTGCTAATGAAATTAATAAGGAAGAAGATAAGAAAGCTTTTGAACTTATTATAAAAATAGATAATGAATTGGATGAAGTACATTATGAGCATAGAAAGCTCTTAAAAGAAAGCATTATACTTAAGACTTCAGCACTTCAAGCAGCACAGGAATCTTTATATTATATGGGAATAGCTTCTTTTAACTTTCAACAAGAAATTGTAAGCAGAATTTTTTCTTCTCCACTTCCATTAAATAGTACCAGAAGACTTATAGAGCCATTTTTATATTTAGGAAGAGAAAAGACGTGGTCACCAATATCAGTGTTTTCAAAACAGAGAATTGAGAACACTGAAAAAGAGGAAAAGAATGATGAATTTTTAAATGTCTTAAGCAAAGAAAGGATAAAAGAGGAAATAGAAATACAAAGTAATAAATATAAATGTGTAACAGAGGTAATAGTAAAGGCTTTAAGCTATAAAAAAGCTGATAATATTACAATAGAGGAATTAGTTGAATTTATAAAGGAAAGTGATGATGAAAATATAATTAATGAGCGTCCATTTTATGATTTTTGGATTACCCTTCATCAAAAATCGCCAATTACACTAAAAGTAGAAGATAATGAAGAAGAACTTATGGGGAAATCCTATGATATTTTTTCATCGAAATGGGACAAATTATATGTTGAAGAATTAAGTAATGTTTTGAAAGTTACAAAGAGGTTTACTATAAAAAATATGATTTTAAAATTGGAGGACAAAGATGATAACTTATAGCAATGAACAAGTGATGCAGTCATTTAAGATATATTCCATACTGGCTAAAAATGGTTATGCAGAAAAGGAAGAATTACGTTTATATATATCTGATGATATTATTAGGGGATTGGTGGATCAGTTTGCTAAAGAGGTAGATTGTACTATTTTTTTAGCAGGAGATTTTATATATCTTATTCCTACTTCTAAAGACTCCATATTTCATGTATCTAATAAAGCTATTAAGGACGATTATCTACCATCAAAATCAGTAAACTTAGACATCTATCTTATGTATGTTTCAATAATAGTGTTGTTTGGTGAATTTTATGATAGTTATCAGACAATAGAATCTACAAGAGATTTTATTAATATTTCAGACTGGCTCCAGAGTATAAATGAAAGAATTTCAAGTTTAAAAGAGCATAATAGTGATAAATTAAAGGAATTAGATAAAGAATATGATTATAATTGGTCTCTAATTATAGAAAAGTGGCTTGATATGGATGAAATTAAAGAAACAGCTAAAGCACAAAATGCTAGAACAATAAGCAGAAAGAGCTTTTTAAACAGTGTAAAGAATTTTTTAGAAGCTCAAGACCTTATTCGTGATATTGGAAATGAAGAACTGGAACTTACAGAAAAAGCAAAAACAATAATCCAAAGATATTATATGGAATATGACTATAACAGGGGAATTCTTGATTTTATGTACAACCTTGACAAAAAGGAGGTTAACTAAAATGCCAGCTATATCAAAGATAAGATTTACTAATATAATATATGAAAATGGGCAAAAGAGATATAATGATGATATTTTCCAATTTGATGGAGAAAATGGAGCTATTCTTTTAGAAAATGGAGGAGGTAAGACTGTATTTATTCAAACAGCAATTCAAGCAATACTTCCAAATCATGATCTTGCAGATAGGAAAATTAAAAATACTTTAATGCTTGAAAATAATTCTGCTCATATTGCAATAGAATGGATTATAAGTGAAAGACCTAGAAGATATGCATTAACTGCAGTAACTTTGTTTATGAATAAAGGTACTGTAGATTCTTTAAAATATGCTTATGAATATGAGGAAGATGATGATGAAACAATAGAAAGGCTTCCTTTTAAAGTTAAAAATGCAAATGGAAATTACAGGCCATCTAATAAGGATGAAATGGAAGACTATTATAGCACTATGAGCAAAAATAGAATTAATGCTAAAATTTTTAAGACAAAACGTGATTATCATAAATATATAGAAGATAAGTTTAAAATTATTCCAAAGGAATGGGATAGAATTGCAACAATAAATGGAGCAGAAGGAGATGTAGAAAAATTTTTTGATTCCTGTCAAACAATGGGACAGTTAGTAGATAATCTTCTTATTCCAACAGTTGAAGAGGCTTTAGCAGGTGATGGAACAAAGGAATTTGCTGAAACTTTTGAAAAGCAGAGAGAGCATTTTAAAAAGTATAATCAATTAAAGCTTAGAATAGATGAAAGTAGACAAGTTGAGAATGAAGTTGGAAGGTACATAGATTATTATAAAGAATATGATGAGATAAATACTAGAGTAATAGAAACAAAAGAAGAACTTAAAGCATTATATGTATTAGCAAGGAAGGAGCAGAATGCAAACAGTGAAAAAATTTTTAAAATAAATAATGAAATACTTAATGTAAATGCTCAGGATGAAAGCTTAAAACAAAAGGAAGCATCTTATGAATTAGCACTTTTAGAAAAAGATATGCAGCTTAAAAAGACTGTATATGAAATGAAAGAAGATCAATATAATAAGATTTTAAACAGAAAACTGGAAAAAATCAAAAGATATTCAAACCTTAAGGTTTTAAAGTATAAAAATGATATAAAACAGCAAAAAGAGTTGATTGAATTTAACAAGACTAAAATTGAAAATCTAGATAAAGATGAAGAAATTGCTGATATTAAGGATAAATTAGAAGTAAATGCAAGTGAAATAAGAGGATATTATCTAGAAGAGGAAGATAAACTAAATAAACAAATTCAGTTTATTGAAAGTCAAATAAATAATGAAAATACTGAAATAAATGAGAATGAAAAGATTTTACAAGAAAGATTAAATAATGAAAAAGCTTTAGAAAGCAGAAAAAGTAATTTAGAAGGTCAAAGCAATAATATAGAAGAAGATATTAAAAAAATAAAAAAAGAAATTTTATTTGATGAAAAACAGGAAACTGTTGAAGATAAAATTATTGAATGGAAAAGTAATTTATCAGAATTGGAAAATAAAATCTTCGATTATTATAAGAAAAAAAGTGAATTTAATAATGAAGAAATTCAAATAAAAAATTCATTAGAGAGTAAAAACATAGAATTTGATAGCTTAAAAATGCAGAGCATAGAATTAGACGCAAAATTAAATAAAATAAGAGATGAAGAAACAGTTTTAATAAGAAGGTTAAAAGAATTTAGAAATAGTTTTTATAGTGTAGATTCTCTGTACTCAAAAGAAGCAAGCTTAATAGACCAGTTAGAAAATTTGCTTGAAAAGGCTAGAGAAAGTAAAGAAAAAGCTATCTTTGAGGAGAGAATCTCATATAGATGGTTTGATGATTATAAGAATAGTGAATACTATACAGCAGATGCTGCTATAGAAAAATGGCTTATTTCATGGAGAACTCAATTTGATTACATTGAAAGTGGTACTACATATATTCAAAGAGCAGCTAAAAACAGTAATGATAAAGAGGCATCTTATTTTGAAAAATTTCCATACTGGGCAATAACTTTGGTGGTTTCTGAAAAAGAAAAAGCAAAGTTAAATGAAAAAATAAACAAGACTTTAGATAAATTAATAAATCCTGTAATAGTTATGGATGAAAAAGAGGCTAGAGAAATATTAACTGGTTATAAAGACTTCAATAGAGATAATATTTTTATACCAGTTTTATGGAAAGACAATATTTCACAGGATTATTTTGAAAGCTATAGAAAAGAGATAAAAGAGAAAGCTGAAGAAATAAAGAAGCAGAGAATAGAAAAAGAAAATGAATATATAATTGCAGAAAATTTATTAAAAGATCTAAGAGAATTCTATCATAAAAGTCCATATGAAGATTTTAGTAATATGAAAAAGCAGTTTGATAACGTGAATTTAAATAAAAATTTAATGTATGAAGCTATAAAGGATTTAAAAAAAAGATTAGAAGATATTAAGATAGAACTTAAAAAAATAGATGTAGAACTTTCAAATTTCAAAGAAGGAAAAGCAGATTTAGAAAAGAAGATTGAGAAAGCAGCAGAGTATTTAAATAAAAACAATAAGAATAAAAAGCTTATTATTGAAGTAAAGAAGCTAGAAGGTGAAATTGAAACTTTAAGAATTGAAATTAAGAAAATTCAAAGTGATATTAAATATAAAGAAGATTTTATATTAAGCTTGAAGGATGAGCTAAAAGATGTAGAATATAACAAAAGAAATGTTGCTTTAAAGGAGTTTTATGAGGAGGTTAAAGAAAGTTCTCCTAAGAGTTCAAGTAAAACTATAGGAACTTTAATTGATGTTAGAAAAGATTTAAAAGATAAACTAGACAATAAACAGAAAGGTAGACAGAGCCTGGAATATGAGTTTAATGAAAGAAAAAAAAGAATAAAAGAGCTAAATAATGATTTAGAAAACTTTAAAAAGGGACTGGAAGTTGAAATTGATGATGAATTTATTGATATAGTTAATAATGATGAAATAAACAGGCTTATTGATGAAATTAATGATTTAAAGAAAATTTTAGAATCAGAAGAACAAGAATATGATTCAGCAAGAAGAAGCTATGAAAAAAGTAATACTATTTATGAAACTAAAATGAATGATTATCATAAAGATTATGAAGATGTAATTATTTTTGAGGAAGCCTTAGAAGAAGTAGAAGAACTGCTAAATATAGAGAAGAAGCTTTTAAAGGAAAAGAGAAAAAAGCTTAAGGAAGAAGAAAAGCGATTAAGTGAAGAAAAATTTGAATTAGATAAAGTAATAAATGATTTAGAATTGTGTAATGCAAGATATTCATTTTCAAATGATACTATAAAAGACATAGACCTAAAAGATGAGGTGAAAAATAATTTTTCATATAAGAGAAAAGAAATAGTATATGAAATTTCTAATCATATGAGTAAATTGCAAAAGCAGTTAAATGAAAAAGAAAAAGAAACTGAAGAACAAAAAGAAAGATTTTTAAATTTTTGTGAAAATAAAATATTAGATGTTAAGTTGAAGAAAATGGCAGTTGATGGCGTGAATTTTAGGAAGAGCTATAAAGACATTATTGAGTGGCAGAATATAATGAGTGAACGTATAAATAAGACTATTGAAATATTAGAGAATGATATGCGTGAACATGATGAAGAAATGAAGCAGTTTATTAATCATATTCATTCATATTTAGTTATAATGGCACAAGAATTAAAAGCAATTCCAAAGAAAACCAAGATTAAAGTTGAAGATAATTGGAAGGAAGTTTATTTATTCAATATACCTGAATGGAATGAGAAAGATGGAAAAGCAGAACTTTATAATCACATAAACTGGATTCTAAAAAAATTGGAAGGCGAAGAATACAGAGATGAAAATGGAGTTGAAAATGTGGAAAAAGTTAAAAAGTCTATAGAAAAATGGCTTCAATCAAAGCAGCTTCTTCCAATTGTAATGAATCATAAGAAGATAACTGTAAAGTGTAGAAAAGTAACTAATGATGGTAAAATGAGCAGTATGCCATTTTCATGGGAAGAATCTAATTCTTGGTCAGGAGGAGAGAAGTGGAGCAAAAACATGGCATTATTCCTAGGAATACTTAACTATGTTGCTGAAAAGAGAAAGCAGATAATTCCATTAAAAAGTCATTATAGAACAGTTATTGTTGATAATCCATTTGGTAAAGCATCAAGTGACCATGTATTAGATCCTGTATTTTTTATTGCTGAGCAGCTAGGCTTTCAAATTATAGCATTAACAGCACATGCAGAAGGAAAATTTATAAGAACATATTTCCCTATTGTATATAGTTGTAAGCTTAGAAGTAGTGAAAATGGACATAGTCAAATTATAACTAATGATAGAGAAATTAAAAAAGCATTTTTTAAGGATGCAGATTCAAAAAAACTAGAAAGACTTGGACAGGTTACTCAAACCATGATGTTTGAATCTTAGTAGCTGACAGTCACCACTCGGAAAATGTAGATTGTATAGAAATAGTAATATTTTATTTGCAGGAAATATGAATCATAATCTATAATTTAAGAAAACAATACTGACATTATAAATGAAGGGCAGGAAAAAAGAAAAATGATTACAGGAGAATTAAAAAGTAAAATAGATAGAATTTGGGAAACATTTTGGACTGGTGGAATTACAAATCCATTAGAAGTAATAGAACAGTTTACATACCTTTTATTTATAAAGGATTTAGATGAGAATGAAACAATAGAGGAGAGCAATGCAGGATTACTTTGCATACCTTTTGAAGGAATGTTCCCAAATGATAGACAGTATTTAAGATGGAGCAAGTTCAAAAATGAAGAAGCGGGGGAAATGTATAGAATAGTTTCAGAAGAAGTTTTCCCTTTTATTAAGAATATTCATGGAGATAAGCAATCAGCATATTCAAGGTACATGGGCGATGCTATGTTTAAAATACCAACTCCGCTTATGCTTTCAAAGATAGTTGATGCTATTGATAAATTAGATATGAGTGACAAGGATGCAAAAGGTGATCTTTATGAATATTTATTATCAAAAGTGGCAACAGCTGGAACTAACGGACAATTTAGAACTCCAAGACACATTATAAAAATGATGGCAGAGCTAATGAAGCCAACACCAGAAGACATAATTGTTGATCCTGCAATGGGGACAGCAGGATTTTTAGTAGGAGCAGAGGAATTTCTACGCGAAAAACATAGTGATTTATTTTTAGTGCAAGGATTAAAAGACCATTTTAACAACAAGATGTTTAATGGATTTGATATGGATAGAACTATGCTTAGAATTGGAGCTATGAATATGATGCTTCATGGTGTAGATAATCCTAATATAGAATATAAGGATTCGCTTTCAGAGGTTAATACTGATAAGGAAAAATATACATTAGTTCTTGCTAATCCCCCATTTAAAGGAAGTTTAGATTATGAAGCTATTTCAGCAGACCTTTTAAAGATAACTAAAACTAAAAAAACAGAACTTCTATTTTTGGCTTTATTTTTAAGAATATTAAAAACAGGTGGAAGATGTGCATCTATAGTTCCAGATGGAGTATTATTTGGATCAACAGGCGGACACAAATCCATAAGAAAAGAAATAGTAGAAAATCATAAGCTAGAGGCTATAATCTCAATGCCATCTGGAGTATTTAAACCATATGCAGGAGTATCAACAGCAATTATTATATTTACAAAGACAGGTATAGGTGGAACAGATAAAGTATGGTTCTATGATATGAAGGCAGATGGATATTCACTTGATGATAAGAGAAATCCTATTGAAGATAATGATATTCATGATATAATTGAAAGATTTAATAATTTAGATAAAGAAGCAGATAGAAAGAGAACAGAACAGAGCTTTTTTGTACCTGTGGAAGAGATAAGAGAAAATGGATATGACATTTCTATAAATAAGTATAAGGAAATTGAGTATGAAGAAGTACAATATGATGCTTCAAGTGTTATTTTAGATAGAGTTAAGGCTTTAGAAGAAGAAATAACTAAAGGCTTAAAAGAATTAGAAGGAATGCTTGAGGTGTAGGGCGATGGAATATGTTAAGTTAAGAAATTATATAGAGCTAATTTCAGGCAGAGATTTAACAAAATGCCAATATAATGATAAAAATGATGGCATCCCTTATATTATGGGAGCAAGCAATATGACAAATGGAAAACTAAATATTGAAAGATGGACAGATAAACCCACAGTAATTGGAGAAAAATTTGATTTAATAATATCAGTAAAGGGAACAGTTGGTGAGTTATTAATATTAGAAGAAGAGAAAGTGCATTTAAGCAGACAGGTTATGGCGATAAGACCAAAAAAACAATATGATGTCAAATTTATGTTTTATTATATGAAATATTATTTAGACAGACTAAAAGCAAAAGCAAAAGGAATGATTCCAGGAGTAACACGTGAAGATATTCTTGATGCTGAATTTATTGAAGTAAGCTCTGAAAAGCAACAAAAGATAATAAAGATACTAGATAAAGCACAAGAATTAATAGATAAAAGAAAAGAGCAAATAGAAGCTTTAGATGAATTAGTTAAATCACAATTTATCGAGATGTTTGGAAGTCCAAATGAAAAGAGATTTGGTGGGA
>OCAO01000249.1_pt1 | contig 28857 bp, 23 predicted proteins | sample 1477151 | NCBI WGS metagenome assembly OCAO01 (sample SAMEA2580298, study PRJEB22360) | human gut metagenome | biome: human gut; feature: human-associated habitat; material: faeces | place: Denmark | collected 2008/2010 | reverse complement strand
CTATAATTTATGTGGATAAATTTATAATTTATATGCTATAATATATAAGTGATTATTTTATAGAGCATATTAAATAATCGAATACATAATTTAAATATGAAATTTGATGAATTAACTTGCAAATAATGTGTGTTGTAAGATAAAATCAAATAAGATAAACAATTAAAAAAGGAGCTATCAAAAGTAATGCAAGAATTATCTAACGTAATAGCTAAGAAGTATGATGAAGTAGTCGATAAAATAAAAGTTTTTTCAGATGAACACCTTAATGATGCATATAAAGATGTCTGTTTAGTAGCGGCAGAAACTCTATTTAATGGTAATGAAGAAGCTGTTAAAAAGGGAAAAAGTGTTTCTTGGGCAGCTGGCATTGTACATGCAATAGGAAGTTTTAATGATTTATTCGATTCTAAAGAAGAGCCTTATATAAAAGCAACGGATTTATATAAAGCGTTTGAAGTAAGTAGTAGTACAGTAACAAGCAAGTCTAAAGAAATTAAAGCTTTACTTAATTTATCTGATGAAGATAAAAAATGGATTGTTAGTTCAAATAATAATCTGTCAGAAGTTAAGAAGGAAGTTTTAGCTACTGCGGATAAAAAAGATGAAGAATCATTTAGAGTGCAAGTTGAAAAAAAATACATAATATCTCAAAAGGTTATTGATTTAGCTTGGAAAGAAAAAAGTTATGCGAGTAAATATAAAATAGCTATGCAAGCATTATCAATATATAAAGACTGTGCTGATGCATATGTAATTTTATCAAGAGATGCAAGATTAAGTGATGATCAAAAGGTTAAATACTTAAAGAGAGCGGTAAAAGCAGCAGAAAATGTTCTTAAGATTGAAAAGATGGAAGATACAGATCCAAGAGTATTCTTAGTAAAACCAGCAGAACCACTATTTGGTGCTAAATATTTATTAGCAACTAAGTTATGGGAAATGGAAAGAAAAGATGAGGCTATAGAAACAGCTTTAGAAATTGTAAAATATGATAAAACTGATAAAATGTTAGTTAGAGGATTAGTATCAAACTGGCTTTTAATAGATGAGAAATATGATGATGCAAAAGTATTTTTAGATAATTATGAAAATGACATTATTGCAGCGACTAATTATAATAGAGCAGCAGTGTTATATAGATTAGGAAGATTAAGCGATGCTGAAATTTCTTTAAAAAAAGCATATAAGAGAAATCCAGTAGTTGTTGATTATTTAACAAAAGAAAAAGAAATTCCAGCTGTTAAACCACATATGGCTAAATTAGGCGGAGACGAAGAAGCTATGAGATATGCAAAGTTTGGTCTTCAAATTTGGAATGATGAAGAAATGGTTAATTGGTTAAAAGATATTACAAAAAAAGTTGCAGTACTTTAATTTAATAGTACTTTATAATACAATATAAATATAATTTAATATGACAATCTTCAGGGCAGGGTGTAATTCCCTACTGGCGGTATAGCCCGCGAGCTTTAAATAAAAAGCAGATTCGGTTTAACTCCGAGGCCAACAGTATAGTCTGGATGAAAGAAGATATATGTATATAATAATTATTTCACTATGAAGAAATATGTTATTTTATATTGATTTTTATGCCTTGAACAATATATGTTCAAGGTTTTTTATATAAATATCAGTATTAGAATTAATATTAGTCTTCATATTTAAGTGTAATTGTGATGTTGTTAAATATAAAACAATATGTTGTGAATAATTGTTAAATATTATATTTTGCCCTAAGAATTTATTCTTAGGGCTTTTTTTAGTTCATAAAAAATAATCTGAATTTTATTTAAGGGGTGAATATAGTGAATGATGATTTCTATATGGATTTTGCAATAAAACTAGCATTAAAGGGCGAGGGAAAAGTTAATCCTAATCCACTTGTAGGAGCAGTAATAGTAAAGAATAATAAAATTATAGGCTCAGGATATCATGAGCAGTATGGAAAAGAACATGCTGAAAGAAATGCTGTAAAAAGCTGTAATAAAAATATGGAGGGAAGTACAATATATGTTACTTTAGAGCCATGTTTTCATTTTGGAAGACAACCTCCTTGTGTAGATATGATTATAGAAAAAAAAATTAGAAGAGTAGTTATAGGAATGATTGATCCAAATCCATTAGTTGCAGGCAAGAGTATTGAAAAACTAAGGGAAAATAATATAGAGGTTACAGTAGGCGTAAGAGAAAAAGAATGTAAAAAGTTAAATGAGATATTCATTAAATATATAACAAGTAAAATACCATTTGTTTTGCTTAAGGCTGGTATGTCTTTAGACGGGAAAATAGCAACATATACAGGAGAATCAAAGTGGATTACGTGCGAAGAAAGTAGAAAGGATGCACATAATCTTAGAAATAAATTATATGCAATAATGGTTGGAATTAATACAGTTATTTTAGATGATCCAGAGCTCACATGCAGAATAAAAGGTGGAAGAAATCCTATAAAAATAATAGTTGATAGTTCTCTTAGAATTCCCATAGATTCTAAGGTGGTAAAAATCAATCCATATCTTACTATAATTGCAACAACAGAAAAAGCTGATGAAAATAAAAAAAGAATTTTAGAGGATATGGGAATAAGCATAATAACTACATCACTTAAAAATAATAAGGTGGATTTAAGTGAATTATTACAAGCGATAGGTGAAAAAAATATTGATTCTATTCTAATTGAAGGTGGAAGTGAACTTAACTTTTCTGCATTAGAAGAAGGAATAGTAGATAAAATTAGGTTTTATATAGCACCTAAAATTTTAGGTGGCGATAAGAGCAAAAGCAGCATAGGTGGGCAAGGATTTTCTAGATTATATGATTGCATAAATTTAAATGAAATAAGTTATAAAAATATAAATGATGATTTGATAGTTGAAGGATATATTAAGAAGTAATACTATGATCAGCTTAATCTATGTGTATGTAAGAATTTTAAATATAATTTATAAGATTAACTAGGAAAGGAGGAGTTAAATGTTTACTGGGATAATTGAGGAAGTTGGAACTGTAAAAGAATTATGCACAGGAAATGAATTTGGAGTCATAAAAGTAGAATGTATTAAAGTGTTACAAGAAACCAATATTGGTGACAGCATTTCTACTAATGGTGTATGCCTGACTGTCACAGAAAAGGGAGAAAACTATTTTAAAGCAGATATAATGGGAGAAACTCTTCAAAGAAGTAGCTTAGGAGAATGTGAATATAAAAGTAAAGTTAACTTAGAAAGAGCACTGTGCTTTAATGGAAGACTTGGAGGGCATATTGTCAGTGGACATATAGATGGAATTGGACAAATAGTATCTATAGAAGAAAACATTGATGGGACTTGGTTTTCAATAAAAACAGGTAAAAACATACTCAAGTATATAATTGAGAAAGGATCTATATGTATTGATGGTATAAGCCTTACGGTTGCATATGTTGATGATGAGTTGTTTAAAGTTTCTATAATTCCTCACACTTTAAAAAATACAAATTTAATATATAAAAACCTTAATTCAAAAGTTAATTTAGAGTGTGATTTAGTAGGAAAATATATAGAGAAGTTTACTAATTTTATGGAGAAAGAAGATAAAGAAAAACAGAGCAACATTACAAGAGAATTTTTAATTAAGAATGGTTTTTAGGAGTGATATAAAATGAAATTTAATTCTATAGAAGAAGCGATAGAAGACATAAAGAACGGGAAAATGATTATAGTAGTAGATGATGAAGATAGAGAAAATGAAGGGGATCTAGTTATAGCTGCTGAGAAGGCAACTCCAGAGGCAGTAAATTTTATGATTAAGTATGCTAAAGGTCTTTTGTGTGTACCAATTGAAGAGGAAATTGCAGATAAACTTAAGCTTAATCCTATGGTAGAGAATAATACTGATAATCATGAAACTGCTTTTACTGTTTCAGTTGATTATAAGGATACAACAACAGGGATATCTGCATATGAAAGAGCCTTAACAATAAATAAAATTGCAGAATCTGATAATTATAGTGATTTTAGAAGGCCAGGACATATATTTCCACTTATAGCAAAAAAGAGTGGTGTTCTAGACAGAATTGGACATACAGAAGCTTCAGTTGATTTAGCAAAACTTGCAGGCTTAAAAGGATGTGCTGCTATTTGTGAAATTATCAAAGATGATGGGACTATGGCAAGACGTGATGATTTGTTTGCTTTTGCAAAAAAACATAATTTAAAGATGATAACAATAAAAGATTTGATAAATTATAGAAGAAAGGAGGATATTTTAGTTACTAAAGAAGCTGAGGCAAAACTTCCAACTAAGTTTGGAGATTTTAGAATGATTGGATTTAAGGAAAAAAAATCTGAATTATGCCATGTAGCTTTAATTAAAGGTGACATAAGTGAAAATGAAGCAATACTTACACGAGTTCATTCAGAATGTTTAACAGGTGATGCATTTGGATCTAAAAAATGTGATTGTGGTGAGCAGTATGAAGCAGCTATGAAAATGATAGAAGAAGAAGGTTCAGGAATACTTCTATATATGAGACAGGAAGGCCGTGGAATAGGTTTATTAAATAAAATTAAAGCATATGCTCTTCAAGACACAGGCTTAGATACAGTTGATGCAAACTTAGCTTTAGGATTTGAAGAAGATATGAGAGACTATAAGATAAGTGCAGATATGCTAAAAATATTAGGAGTCAGTGAAGTTAAGCTTATTACAAATAATTTGGCAAAAATAGAAGGATTGGTGAAAAATGATATTAAAGTGATTGAAAGAGTACCAATACAAATTAAACCTAATAAAAATGATGTATTTTATTTGAAAACTAAAAAAGAAAGAATGAATCATTTATTGGAATTATAAATTGTTCTTATCTTACTAGAAGAAATAGACCAGCACATTTTGAAGTAATTAATTGAAAAAATGTATACTGAATATTAAATAAAAAAATAGATTGGTTGTTTTATAAGGGCGAAATTATATAATAAGGGACTAGTAAGTTTACAGTTTGCGATAAAAATTAAATTTAAATAGATGAAATTTTAGGAGGAAGAAAGATGAAATTTGAAGGAAAGTTAATAGCAGAAGGATTAAAATTTGGTATAGTAGTAGGAAGATTCAATGAATTTATAGGCGGCAAACTTTTAGAAGGAGCTTTTGATGCTTTAAAAAGACATGGAGCTAGGGAAGAAGATATCGATGTAGCTTATGTACCAGGTGCATTTGAAATACCACTTATAGCTAAAAAGATGGCTAAAAATGATAAATATGATGCTGTGATATGTTTAGGGGCTGTAATAAAAGGATCTACATCTCATTATGATTATGTCTGTGCTGAAGTATCAAAAGGAATAGCAAGCGTATCTTTAGATACAGAAAAACCAGTGTTATTTGGAGTACTTACTACTAATAATATTGAACAAGCTATTGAAAGAGCAGGAACAAAAGCAGGTAATAAGGGATATGAATGTGCAGTTTCAGCAATTGAAATGGCTAACTTATTAAGAGAAATTTAATAAATAATAATATAATAAAATATAATTCATTAATGATACGGTAAGATAGGAAGTGTTTAATATAAATATATTCCTATCTTTTTTTAAATAGTAATAGTTAAAAATAAAAAAATATGGTAAAATACTGCTGGAACAATTAATAATAATTTTAATAAGAGGATAGAAGTTAAGATGGAGAAAAAAGTAAAATTAGTAAGTCCTGTTTATCAACAAATTGCTGCTGATATCGCGTCTAAAATAGCAAATGGGCACTATGAATTAGGACAAAAGATATATGCACGTTCTGTTCTTGCTAGCCAGTATGGAGTTTCATCGGAAACTGCTAGAAGGGCTATTTGTATATTGTCAGATATGGATATTGTAGATACTACTAAAGGTAGTGGTGTTATAATTAAATCTACTGAAAATGCAATTAATTTTATTAGGCAATACAATGATGTAAAAACTGTTAATGATTTAAGAAATGAAATACTAGCAAGCTTGGAACGTCAAAAGAAAGAAAATGAGTATTTAAAAGAACATTTATTTGAATTGATAGATAGAACAGATAGATTTAAATCTATAAATCCTTTCATACCATTTGAAATAAAGATATCTAATGAAACGCCACATATAAATAAGACAATTTCTGAAATAAATTTTTGGCATAATACTTCAGCGACGATTATATGTATAAAAAGAGATGATTGTCTTCAAATGTCACCGGGGCCATATGCTGTTTTACGTGAAAATGATGTTTTCTATTTTATAGGTGATGAGGGATGCTATGAGCGCGTAAAGAAATTTTTATATCCTGTAGAAGATAACGAAAATAAATAATATTGATTTACATAAAAGCATCTGGTACTAATTATTTAGTACTAGATGCTTTTATGTTCAAGAGATACAGATATTATAGAATTGTACCAATTTCTGAATTTAAACATTTACCATAAAGTTAAAATAATAGAAAGAAATTGACAATAAAAACAACCTAATGATATAATAAAGTTGTTACTTATCATAATCTGGAAAGTAACAACTTTATTAAAATAATAAGTTGCTACAAAAAACTCTACATTTGTTGATGATTTCCATATAAGAAATATATATATTGAAGAAAGGTAAAATTAAATAAAGTAGTGAGAACATATGAATTAATATCTTTATATCTGTTGTTTGATTGTACAAATCAATTAAAAATAAAATGCTGAGAATTCAAATTGAATATGAGTATGAAATTTCAGATAAAGATATATTTTTTGTAATAAATAATTAAGGAGAGGGTTTTGTGATAGAATTTAAAAACGTAAATAAGAATTTTAAAAATAAAAAAGTATTGAAAGATATATCATTTAATATTAATAAAGGAGAATTAGTATCAATAATAGGTGCTAGTGGCTGTGGGAAAACTACTACTTTGAAAATGATAAATCGTTTAATAAATCCATCATCAGGACAAATTCTAATTGATGGAGAAAACATTGCTTCAAAAGATATCATTAAATTGAGAAGAAACGTTGGATATGTAATTCAGCAAACAGGATTATTTCCACATATGACGGTAAGAGAAAATATTGAACTTATATCAACTATAGAAAAAAATGATAAGAAAAAAATAAGTAAAAAAACTGTGGAACTTATGGAGATGGTAGGGTTAGAGAAAGATGAGTATTTAGACCGTTATCCAACAGAATTAAGTGGGGGACAGCAACAAAGAGTTGGGGTTGCAAGAGCTTTTGCTACCAATCCAGAAGTAATATTGATGGACGAGCCATTTAGTGCATTAGATCCTATAACTCGTAATCAATTGCAGGATGAATTATTGGAGTTACAAAATACATTAAAGAAGACCATTGTCTTTGTAACTCATGACATGGATGAAGCTATAAAAATATCAGATAGAATATGTATAATGAATGAAGGCGAAATTGCACAATATGATACACCTGAAAATATTCTAAAAAACCCATCTAATGATTTTGTAAGCGAATTCATAGGAAGAAATAGAATATGGTCTTCTCCAGAATTTATTAGAGCTAAAGACATTATGATTGAAAATCCAGTTACCTGCTTTAAAAGTTCATCATTATTAAGATGCATAGAAAAAATGAAAAAAAATAAGGTTGATAGCTTGATGGTAATTAGTAAAGGTAATGATTTATTAGGAATTGTTACTGCAAAACAAATTCAAAAGATGACAGATAGAAGTGTATTATTAGAAAATATGATGAACAATAAATTTGTAACTGTGAAACCAGAAGATACAATAATTGATATTCTTGAAATTGTAAAAGAAAATAAGATATCACAAATACCAGTTGTTGACAATGAGGGAAAGTTAATTGGTATAATCACTAAAAGCAGTTTGGTTACCACCCTTAGTGGACAATTTATAGATACGGATGAGGTGAGCTAGCATGAATGAATTATTTAAATACTTACTAGGTGCAAAAGATCAAATAATTACCTTGTTATTTGAACACATAAAGCTTACTGCATTATCAGTAGGAATAGCTATTTTAATAGGTATTCCATTAGGGATACTTATAAGTTATATAAAAAAAATAAACAAACCAGTTATTGGTATAGCTAGTGTGATACAAGCAATTCCCAGCATGGCATTATTAGGATTTGCAATACCATTTTTGGGTATAGGTACAACACCAGCAATTGTAATGGTTATTTTATATTCACTTTTACCTATAATTAAGAATACAACTACAGGAATTAATAATATAGATCAGCAAATGTTAGAAGCAGCCAGAGGAATAGGACTAACTAAATTTCAAATTTTAACAAAAGTACAAATCCCTCTTGCATTACCTGTTATTATGTCAGGAATTAGAATATCAGCTGTTACAGCAGTTGGACTTATGACTATGGCCGCTTTCATTGGAGGTGGAGGATTAGGATATCTAGTCTTTTCTGGAATAAGAACAGTCAATAATTATCAAATATTAGCAGGTGCAATACCAGCATGTATATTAGCATTATTAGTTGATGGAATATTGGGAATTGTTGAAAGTTTGGTTACACCTATTAGTTTACAGAAAACTAATACTAAAAATAATAGAGAAAGAGCAAAGACTAGAAGAATTCAAAAAGTTGTTTTAGCTACTACATGTTGTTTGATTGCTTTAGTATTTGTTGTTACTGGATCACAGAAGATTAGCAATAAAAAGATAATAGCGATTGGAAGTAAAGATTTCACGGAGCAAGAAATTATTTCTAATATGTTGAGTGAACTTATAGAGAGAAAAACTGATATTTCTGTAGATCGTAAGTTTTCACTTGGAGGAACTCAAATAGCATTTTCAGCATTAAAATCAGGAGCAATCGATATGTATGTTGATTATAGTGGTACAGCCTATGGCGATATCCTTAAGTATCCACCTATATCTGATGTAGAAAAAGTTTATACTACAGTAAAAAAAGATTTTAAAGATAAATATAACATAGAGGTATTAAAACAAATGAAATTTAATAACACCTATGCTTTAGCTGTAAAGAAAGAAACAGCAGAAAAATACAATTTAAATACTATAAGTGATCTAGCAAAAATAGGGGATCAGTTTGTGGCTACTACATCATTAGAATTCCTTAACAGAGAAGATGGAGTTGTTGGACTAAAGAAAAAATATGGCTTTAATTTCAAAGATGAGATAGGAATAGATGGAAGTTCTAAGTATGCAGCATTAATGAATAATGATAGTGATGTTGTAGATGCATTCTCAACTGATGGCTTATTAAAAAAGTACGATTTAGCACTTTTAGAAGATGATAAAAATTTCTTCCCACCATACTATGCAGTTCCACTTATACACTATGAAACTTTAGAAAAATATCCTGAAATTAAGCCTTTAATTGAAGAGTTAGGTGACTTATTGACTGATGATATAGTAAGTGAATTAAATTATAGAGTAGATGAACTAAAAGAAGACCCTAAAGATGTAGCTGTTGATTTTTTAGAAAAACAAGGATTGGTATAAAATATAAGTTCTTTCACTTTAATAAATCATATTTTGAAAATGGTTATTAGTATATTTTTTGTTGTAATTACATAATTATCAATATATAATTATAATAAAAAATTATAGAAAGAAGGTAATTTAGTAAGAGAAATATATAATAATCTATTACTAAAGCAAAGGATATGAATAATAATACAAGCATTATAATTAATGAAATGATAGCTTATTATGCAAATGATCCGAGAAGAATAAATCATTTCTTAAAAGTATATTCCTTTTCTAAATCTATTGGAGAATTAGAAAAATTAGATGAAGAAACACAATATATTTTAGAAATAGCAGCAATAATGCATGACATAGGAATTAAAATAAGTGAAGAAAAGTATAATTCTTCAGCAGGAAATTATCAAGAAATAGAAGGACCTCCAGTTGCAAGAAAAATGCTTGAAGGGTTAGATTTTGATGAAAAAATAATAGATAGAGTGTGCTTTTTGATTGGTCATCATCATACTTATAGTAAAATTGATAATATAGATTATCAAATACTAGTAGAAGCTGATTTTTTAGTAAATATATATGAAGATGAAATAAAGCATGATAGTATTGTATCTATAAAAAATAAATATTTTAAAACTAAAGCAGGAACAAACTTTTTAGAAAAATTATATTTGAGTTAATAGAATTATTTTGAAGCTAAGGAGACATGTTAATGATAGAGTATTATGAAATGACTAATAGAGATATAGACGAATTATCAAAAATGTATGTAGAATGTTTTAATGCTGAGCCATGGAATGATAAATGGACAGAAGAAACAGCCGCTAAGCGATTATTAAAAATGTTAAGCTATGACGGTGCATATGGTATTATATGTCGTGAAAATGGTAATATATTAGGAATGATACTTGGTCATGATGAATATTATTATGATGGAGTAAACTTTGAAATAAAAGAATTCTGCATAAGAGCAGGCATTCAAGGCAAAGGAACAGGTGCAAAGCTTCTTAAATATTTTGAAGATAAATTAAAAGATAAAGGTATAAATAAAATATTCTTGCTAACATGCTTAAGCGATAAGACAGTAGGATTTTATAAAAAGAATGGTTATAATACATGTCATAATATGATTATGATGGATAAAAAGATTTAAATTAAAAGAACTTCTGAGAATACTTATTTTCAGAAGTTCTTTTAAAATTCTATTTTAGATTACGAAAATTATTCAGCTGAATCAAAGCTGGCACATTCAGTTTCTGAATAAATTTGAGATCTTGATCCAGAAACATTAATAGATGATAATGAACATAGTTTATTTTCATTATATCTGCAAGTTTCAGCAGTACAAATTAAACAATCACATTGGCCTTGAGAATTTGTGTTATCTGTTAAATCACTATATAAATATTTATTTAAAAATGATCCGCAACAAGTTCCACAGCTACTTGATGCAGATACCCCTCCAATATCTACTCTGTTAGAAAAGCAAATACCATCCTTGTTATGTGAACAATTATGTACATCGCAATTAATTTTTTGCACGAAAAACAACTCCTTTTATTATAATATAAAGTAATATTAATATTCTTTTGATAAATTAATAACAAATATTAGCTAAAATATCTATCAAGTAATCCTTTGAATGCTCTACCATGACGAGCTTCATCTTTACACATTTCATGAACAGTATCATGAATAGCATCTAAATTCTTTTGTTTAGCAAGTGTTGCAAGTTTCTTTTTACCTTCACATGCACCGTATTCAGCTTCAACTCTTGCACTTAAATTGCTTTTTGAGCTAGGACATACTACTTCACCTAATATTTCAGCGAATTTAGCCGCATGCTCTGCTTCTTCCCAAGCAATTCTTTTATAAGCTTCTGCAACTTCGGGGTAACCTTCTCTATCAGCAGCACGTGACATTGCAATATACATTCCAACTTCAGTACATTCTCCCATGAAATTGGCACGTAAACCTTCTAATAATTCATCATCTAAGCCTTCAGCTATACCAATTCTATGTTCATCAGCAAAATTTAATTCATCCTTCATTTCTTCAAATTTGTCAGCACCTACTTTACAAATAGGGCAGATTTCAGGTGGTGTATCACCTTCATGGATATATCCACACACAGTACAAATAAATTTTTTCATTATAAAATCCTCCATAAACAATTTATATATTTACAGGTATTTAAAACCTTAATTACAGTGTTACCAATATATAATAAAATTATTATATATTTAAAAATATTCTTATTATGATGTTGAAGAAAAGTATAATTATTTTTGACATAAGAAAAAAATTAATTATTGAAATATTATACAATTAGCAAGCATATTATATAAATATTGATGTTGCATTTAGCGCTCTGGAAAATTTGAATAGGTAGGAATACAAAATGGAATTTAAAAGTAATTTATTTACATACTTCTCAATAGCAGTTTTCAATGTTATTATAATAATATGTGGTGTAGAAAATTTGGGGAAAAGCTCCGAATATAACTTTTTATACATGGGAGCATTTTTAATTATTACTTGTTTTATAGTTTTATTATTTAATTGTGTATTATATATTTTATCAAAAGAATTTATACATGACTTTATGAAGAAGAATAAATCAGTTATAGAATTTATAATATTAATGTTAATTTTAATAACTGGATTATATTTAAGAATTAGAGTTATTAAAAGTCTACCAATGAAACTAGAATCTGATTATAAAACTTACTACGATATTGCACGATTATTACAAAATGGAACACTAAGTACTGAAGGAGAAGGATTATGTGATTATATTGCTAAGTTTCCACATGTTATGGGGTACCCATATATATTATCATTAATTTTTAGAATATTTGGTGATAGTTTAAATACAGGTCTTTATTTTGGCGTATTATCATCAATAGTATGTTCATTTTTTATATATAAAATTGTTAGGTATATTTCAGGAAGTATTGCAGCTTTATTTGCTGTTTTTATATCAACTTTTTGGCCATCTCAAATTTTCTTTAGCAACTTTCTTGCATCAGAACCTGTATTTAATTGTATGCTATTTGGATGTTTTCTATGGTTTGTTTATATAACAAAAAAATATAACGAATTTAGTGGACAATCATATATGGGAATAGTTAAATATATCATACTTGGAATGCTATTGGCGTTTGCTTCAGCAGTTAGACCTATGGCAATGATTTTATTAATAGCTATTATTATTGTCTTATTGTCATCTAAGATATATCTTAAAAAAGATATTCTTGATACTCCAGTTTCACTTGTATTTATATCTAAAGGCTGGAGGTGTGTCATATTAATATTAGTCAGCTATCTAATATGCTCAAATGTTATTACAGCACATATAGAAGATAGGATTGGCAGAAATGTTGCAAATGGAATTGATTCATTTGGATATAACCTTTTAGTTGGTACGAATATAGATTCTGATGGGGGTTGGAATGATGGAGATGCTAAACTTTTAGAAGATAGTTATAATACTACTAATTCAGCTACAGAAGCTCAAAAAATATGCAGAGATAAAGCAATTACAAGAGTTAAAAATAATTATGTCGGAACATTTAATCTAATGTTTAAAAAATTTACATTGCTTTGGAATAATGATGATTACAGCCCTGCAATAAATATCATATGCATGGATAATCAAGGTACCTTAAATAGCAAAATAGAAAAATATTTATATGATTATATGAAAGTATGTAATTACTATTATTTGTTTGTAGTAATTTTTTCATGGCTAGCAGGAATGATTGCTATACTAAAAAAAAGCGATTTGTCTCACACTATGATTTTATTATTTATTGGTACAGTAATAACTCACATGTGTTTAGAAAGTCAGCCAAGATATCATTATTATGCAATGCAGATTATATCTATTTTAGGTGCAGTAGGGGTTGGTGATATATACAAATATTATAGGAATTTATCTAAAGAAAAGATTGCATATAATTCATCAAGTCATGATTTTATAATAGAAAATAAACATATAGAGGCAACTGAAGAAAGTAGCTTAAATAAAATGAAAAATCATAATTTTCCTGAAGAAAGTAACTTTTTTGATATGGAAAAAGCAATAATAGAAGGACATGTAAAAATAACTGTGACTGAAGAATATAGCGAAAAAATATAATTTTTATATGAACAATATATATTTTAATATAGGGGTTGACGTATGAGAATCAAGTTAGAAAGAATATCAAAGGCATGTTTATATTTAATAGTATTTTTCTGTATTATCTTTTTTGCGTGCACTATTTTATTGGTATTAAATAATGGTCCAATCAGCACCGATCATAGTGAAGAAAATGTACTAAAAGATAATAATAGTGAAAAAAATGAAGATGAAAGACCTGCCGAGTTAACAACAATAATGAATCTCTCACCAACAGCTTGTAATTTATATGATACAAGTGAAAATATATTTTTTACTAAAGAAGATGGAAGTAAGTTAAATATAAAAGACTTAAAAGGAAAAGTAGTAGTAATAACCTTCTGGGCTAGTTGGTGTAAATATTGTAATGAAGAACTAAAAAAATCAAATGAATTTTTAGACATAGTAAACAAATTTGATAATGTTGAATTTCTTTTAGTAAATAAGCTAGATGGAGATAAGGAAACCAAGGAAAGTGCAATTAAATATTTAAATGAAAATAATATACCTTTTCATACAGTATTTGATGAAAATTTAAAGATATATAAAGAACTTGGAATTAAGATTGTACCAACTACATTAATAATAGATAGAAATGGTAATATTTTAACGTATAAGGCGGGAGAAATTAAGAGCACGGGTGAACTGGAATCACTAATTAATTATGGATTAGAAGGAGCCCATAGTGCTACAGAAAGATTTATTACAAAAAAATTAACTAATCATTTAGGTGGAGTAAATATTAAATTTAAATCTGAAACTAAAGAGAAAAGCACACTAAGTGAGTCACAAGGCATTATGCTCGAATATTCCTTATTAAAAAATGATAAAAATCTATTTAATAATACACTTAATTATATAAATGAATATATGAAAAAAGATAGGCTGGTATCTTGGAAGGTTCAAGATGGAAATGCCACTAGAGTAAATGCAGCTATAGATGATTTGAGAATTTATAGAGCTTTAAATGAGGGAAAATTGAAATTTGGAATAGAAAATATAAATTTAAATAAATATAGAAATTCCATTTATAAATATAATGTAAGCAAAAAAAGATTAGTAGATAGTTACGATTTTAAGTATAAAGAAAAAGCAGAGAAATTAACTTTATGCTATGCAGATTTTAAGACATTAAAAGAATTATCTAAGAATGATAAAAGATTTATTGATGTTTATGATAATTGTATTGATATTGTAGAAAATGGTTATATAAGTGATAAATTCCCTTTATATTATAGTAAGTATGATTATAATGGCGAAACTTATACCATGGATGAGCTAAATAGTTCAGAGGCAATGATGACTTTACTTCATTTAGTAGAAGTAGGTGAGCTTAAAGAAAATACAGTATCATGGATTAAAGATACAATAAGAAATACTGGAATTTTAGGAAGATATAAAGTTAATGGTGATGTAGTTAGCGGATATGAATATGAATCTACAGCAGTATACGCTATTGTTGCATTAATTGGTAATGAGATGAATGATCAGGAATTAATAAACTTAGCATTAAGCAGAATGGAAAAAATGAGGATAAATGATACACAAAACGAATATGATGGAGCCTTTGGAAATGCAGATGGAACAGAAATATATTCATTTGATCAATGTATGGCGCTATTAGCCTATGGAAGGCTTGAAGAGAGGAGTAATGATCAAAATGAATGAGAATAAAGATGAGTTTAAGTGGGTTTTAAGAAGTTATAAGATTATAAGGAAAATATATAATTTTATAAGTAATTATATTAATAAAATAAATGAGAAGATGAAAGATAAATATTCAGCTAGAACAATAGGGTTATGGTCAAGTGTTATTGCCTTATTTTTAATAGTTTACATGTTATTTGTATATCCATACTTAGGAATTTCTGATGATGGATCATTTTCTAGAAATATGAGACATTTCGGAATAGATCATATAGGGGAGAATAGGGAAGATAATTACTTCAATTATTATAATCGCAGATACATGGTATCACCGGAAAAGGCCTTTATAGGAGAAAAAGGAATATCTAGTGTTAATATCTTTATAAAAATTGCATTGAATCTGGATAAGATTTTTACTAAGGATTCTTTTTTTGATATGAGGTTTATGGGACTAGTATATACCATATTGTTTATTCCTGCATTTTTTATAATTGTAACTCATGCAGCAAAGAGAGTGAATAACTTTACAGAAGGTGTAATAATAGGAATTTTGGGAATTATAATATTTTCAGATGTATCATATACTACTTATTTTTGTTCTTTTTATTCTGAACCATTAGTTTTTATTTGCTTTCTTCTATGTATTTGCTCTGCACTATCTTTTAATAATAAAGATAGTGATATTTTATGGTTAATATTGTACACAATTAGCGGTGTTATTTTAATTACATCAGAAAAACAATATTCAGTTCTAGGCATTTTTCTGGGAATTTTATCTGTAAGATTCATCTTTATGGAAAGAAAAGTTTTATATAAGGCTTTATGTGTTTTTGTAAGTATGATATTATTTTTTAGCTTTTTATGGTCAAGCTCTAATCTTGAAAGTAATTTTACATTATCAAGTAAATATAACGCTATGACAAGAGGAATATTACTTCAGTCAAAAAATCCTGAAGAAACATTAAAAGAGTTTGGAATAGATTCTAATTATTCTGTATTAGCAGATACTAATACAAATGATTTTTACCCTCTTACAACAGGGGCAAATGAAAGCTTAAATAATGGATTTTTTGATAAATATAATTCAATTGATATAATCAAATATTACATTAAGCATCCTATATCAATGGTATATATGTTAAATATAGCTTCAAAAGAAGCATTTAATACAAGAATATCCTACAGCGGAAATTATGAAAAAGAAGCTGGTTTTAATCCAAAAGCCAAGAGCTTATTTTGGTCATCCTGGAGCACATTTAAAATGCAATCAGCACCTAAGACAATAGGGGTTGTAATTGTGCTATATGTACTTACTATTATTTTATGGGGAAATAAGTCCAGGAGATTATTTTTAATTGATAAAAAAGGTAATAATATGACACTAGAAATAATGATGTTAGTTATTTTTTCAGGATTATATCAAGCAATTCAGGCTATAGTTATGAGTGGAGATTCAGAATTAAATAAGCATATATTTATCTTTAGTTTATCTATTGATTTACTTATTTACTTTTGTTTCTCAGGAATATTTCACAAATTAAATATAATTCAGAATGGAGGGGAATAATGTCTGATAAGAAAAGGAATTATAACTATTTAATTCAAGATTTTGGTATGTTGCTTTTTATTATAACAATTTCAATAGTTACTTTAATTACCTATGTATCAGATTCACAGTATAGGCTGGAAAATGAAATTATGATTATTACAATGTTCTTAGGAATACTTCTTACTGTATTTTCTAGTTATATATATGGAATTGTTATAGCAGCAGCTCAGACAGTATTTTATACATCATATAAAATATTTCAAATATACTCTCAAGGAATAAATGTTTCACTTGTTAATTATTTATGGATCATATTGCCAATAGTATCAGTGCTATCAATAATGTTATATACAAAGACATTAAGTAAAATAGAATTAGAAAATATTTTATTGAAAGAACAGGTTGAAAAAGCAATTATGATAGATCCATTAACTGGATTATATAATATAAATTGTTTTTATCATGATTTAAGATCCACAATCAAATATAGCCAGCGTAATAATCTTCCAATAACAGTGATGATAGCTAAATTACGTTATGGAGAAGAATTACGAAAAATATTAAGTAAAAATGAATATGAAGAATTATTACAAAAAATGGCTAAGATATTTCAAGATACAATTAGGTTTGAGGATAAATTATTTGTACTTGAAGAGCATGGAAAAATAGGGACTATTTTAACTTGTGACTCAGAAGGCGCAAATATTGTAGCTAAGCGTATTAAAAATTCTATGGGACAGAATAATTCATTTTGGGGAATAGCAGATAGATCAATAATTGTAGATATACAAATTGGATTTAAGGAATATAATTCTGAATTTGGTGATGATGTCATTGGCTATAAAAGTAAAGTAGAAGGCGAGATGCAGTATGATGTATAAGAAAATAACTACCATAATACTAGTAGGCATCATATTTCTTATGAGCATTACCAATATAGTATATGCAAATGGTAAAGGAAGTGATGATGGAGATATTCTTTTGCTTTATGATAAGAATTCATCTAATGAAAAGGAAATTGGTTCTATTTCAGATATTTTAACTTATCTTGGATATAAAGTTTCATATAGCAGCATAGAGGACTCAGTAAATAAACTTGATAAATTCAACAATATTATTATATATAGTGAGAAAGAAAATGCAGATGATAAATTTATACAGAAACTATATAAGTGTAATAATAAGTTTATGGTAATAGGTAATGGATTAATAAAAGATATAATTAATTATATGGATAATTCGATTGAGTATGTAGAAGAAGGTAAAAGTGAATATGAGATAAATTATAACTTCTCTAATGAAAAAGACATTTCTTTATATTTAAAAACAGATGATACTATATTACTTAAAGGGGATTTTGAATATGCAAGCGGGAAAATTGCTTCTGTAAAGTATTCAGGGAATTATTCTGTGCGGAGTGGAAATTTATCTTATATTGCAGTATATGATTGTGATAATGATATTTTAAAAGCAATGCTCACTCAAGAAATTGCATTATGGATGTGGCAATATAAAGGGCTTCCACACAATTACGCACAATATATTGTTCTTGATGGAATATATCCATTTGTAGACCCAGAAAAATTATTTAATGTAATTGAAATAATGAATAAGTATAGGATTCCATATATAATAAGTGTCATGCCAATATATATCAATTCGGAATATCCAGCAATGAAAAAGTTTTGTGAAATACTTTCATATGCTCAGAGCAATGGAGGGGCAATAATACTCCATAGTCCAATTATACAAAGAGAAGAAGTAATTGAAGAAGAAATAAATGAAAAAATTAATACTTCATATTTAGCCTATTCTCAATACAAGGTTTATCCAATTGGCTTAGAAGCACCTAAAGATTGGATTTATAGCAAAAATGGACAAAATATATTAAGAAGATTTAAAACAATATTTTTATATGAATCTAGCAATGAAGAAAGGAACAAAAATAATTTTAATAATGAGATTTATAATGATGGACACAATATAGTTTCACCAGCATTAATGCTAAATGATAAAGAATTTTGCCCTATAAGAGTTCATTCAACAGCAGTTTACTTGAATATAAATGACAGCATAGAAGATATAGAAGAAACAATAGATATAATAATGAAATCTAATGTACTGATGAAAAGTATGTGGGATATGGATCAATCAGTATATACAAATCAGTATGTTTTAAAATATGAAAATAAAATATTAAAATTTCAAGGAAAAGTAGTTTCATTAAGCTATGAGCCATTTAAGTATGAAGAAAATTTTGATTATAAAAGAAATATTGTTGGACGAATGGCAAGATTAATGTCAAATAGCAATAAAGTTTTATTAGTATTTGTAGGTATAATTTCTTTTATCTTTATAATTTTTATTATAATAGCAAGAAAAAATAACAAAAGGAGTTTCTTTCATTAATATGTTTTAAATTTTAAGGGGGTATTCTGATGCTAATTGATTATTTATCACTGTTTGCAATTTTATGTATATGGATTTTAATGCTTATAAATGTATTTTTGTCTGTAGGAGGATTTATTTATTATATAAAAGCAAAGAAAGATAATAAATCCATAGAGCTAGATGAATATCCAATGGTATCAATTATGGTCCCAGCTCATAATGAAAGTATCGTAATAAAAAGGACAGTTTTATCATTATTAGAGTTTGATTATCCAAAAGATAAGTTTGAAATAATAGTTATAAACGATAATTCAAATGATGATTCAGCAAAGGTATTACATGAAATCCAAGAAAAGAATAAGGATAGAAAAATAATAGTCATAAATACTGATAATATTGTAGGAGGTAAAGGAAAATCCAATGCACTCAATATAGGCTTTTCCATTGCAAGTGGCAGTGTTATATCAATATATGATGCCGATAATACTCCGGAGAAAGATTCTTTAAGAATACTTGTGGAAAATTTAATGGAAGACGATAAGTTAGGCGCAGTTATAGGAAAGTTCAGAACTAGAAATAAAAATGCATCTCTTATTACAAGATTTGTAAATATAGAGACTTTAGCATATCAATGTATGAATCAAGCCGGAAGATGGTTCTTTTTTAAATTATGTACAATTCCAGGAACTAACTTTGTAATAAGGAGAAGTATTATAGAAGAAATAGGTGGATGGGATACAAAGGCATTAGCAGAAGATACTGAAATAAGCTTTAGAATATATAGAATGGGATATGCAATAAAGTTTATACCATTTGCAGTAACTTGGGAGCAAGAACCACATTCACTTAGAGTATGGTTTAAACAGAGAACACGTTGGGCAAAAGGAAATTTATATGTTATTTCATCAAATTTTAAATACATTTTGGACAAAAGTGCAGGAGCAATGCGTCTAGATGTACTATATTACTGCAGCGTGTATGTTCTTATGCTAATATCATTAATTTGTTCAGATAGTATTTTTGTATTAGGTATATTAGGAATAACTCATGTTACATTAGGTGGATTTTCTACATTATTATGGGGAATGGCTATTTTAATATTTATTCTTAATATATTAATTACCGTTGCAGTAGAGAAAAATGAATTTAATTTTAAGACATTATTTTTAGTAATAATAATGTTATTTACGTATTCTAAATTGTGGGTATTTGTGGTACTAAATGCTATAGTACAAACATTGAATGATGTTATTTTTAAACGTGAAGTAAAGTGGTATAAGACAGAGCGGTCAATTGAATCATAAATATATTAGTGGGGTGGAGAGTTAATAATATGGGGAGATTAAATGAAAAATATAAAAAATGCAGCATATGTAAAAAAGTATTATGTATATTTGTGACAGGTATAATAGCATTATTTGTGCAATCTACATATTGTTTTGCAGAACCGCAAAATGACGATAAAGAAGAAAGAGTAACAAATGAAGAAGGAATAAATAGCATTATTTCAACTATGCTTAGTGAACCAAGCAAGACAATTGTTGATTTTCCAGAAGTTGCCAAAACAACTTATTCATCAGATTTTTCATGGAGCTCTGATAAAACACTTAATGGGATTTTATCAACAGAAAGCTTATATTTTAAAATACCAAAGTATTGGAATACAAAGTATGCAATAGTTAGTATACAATATTCCTTAAGTCAATTAATTACTGATATTCCTGCAACTATAACATTTTCAATTAATAATAAGCCATTTTATTCTTGCAAAATCAAATATGAAAATAGTGGACCTCAAATAATATATGCAGTAATTCCAGTAGAATTATTAAAAGAGGGATTTAATAACCTGGGAGTATCAGGTTATGTAAGATTATATAATGATGAAGGATGTATAGATGATTATTCAGGTGCTAACTGGATAAATATAAGTAAAAATTCATATGCAAGAATTGGGTATGAAGTAGAAAATCATAATAACAAGATTTCATATTATCCATACCCCTTTATATCGACTATGGATCCTACAGCAAAAGATAAAGCTATCTTAGTATCTGATAAAAAGGATAACGGAGAATTATCTGCTTCTATGATTTTGGCTGCTAATTTAGGAACAAAGACATCTGAAGAAAATAATTTAAATATGGGTTCATACAGTGATTATAGAAAATTCAACTCATCAAACACTATTTTAGTTTCACTTACCAAAAATCTGCCTAGTGAGATGAAAGAATATGTATCACCTTATACTAAAGAATTAAATGATAATGGAGTTGTGTTATTTATTAATGATGCAAATGGAAATCCTATGCTTTTATTAGTATCAAATAAAGAAGAAGGACTAATAGAATGTGCACGGATGATTTCAGATGAAAATAGAGTTGATCAAGAAAATAGTAATGTAGCTATGGTGAGGATTGGAAGTGCGGATGTAATAAAGAATTCTACTAAATTAAATGATAGTTCAGCGTATACTTATACAATTGAAAGCCTTACTGATGGAGGAATGGTATTTATAGGACCATTTAGACAAAAGAGTGATTTGTATTTATCTACATTGAATGACTATATATTATCTTCAGCAGGAAAAATTTCATTAAAGTTTAGGTATAGTGAAAATTTAGACTTTACACGTTCATTAATTACTGTGTATTGGGGAGAGACTCCAATTGCAAGTAAGAAATTAACTAAAGAAAGATCATCAGGAGATGAATTAACATTTACAATTCCAGCAGATGTTGTAGGAACTTCTGCTGGCAAGGTGTCCATAGCATTTGATTTAGAAATACAAGATCTTATTTGTACACCAAGACAAATGGATATGCCGTGGGCGTATGTAACAAAGGATTCTATATTGTATTTGCCAATAAATACATCAATAGTACCTAAATTTGACACATTGCCACATCCATTCCAAAAAGATGAAAGATTCAACCAGGTATTAATAGTAATTCCTGATGAAGCAAAAGCACAAGAACTTACATTAGCAGGTAAAATGCTTGCTATTTATGGGAAAAGTGCAGATCCATATGGAAATATAGAGGTTTGCCGAGGAAGTGACTGCTTGAATAGCTCAGTAAATTATAAAGATAAAAATATTATAGCTGTTGGTACACCAAAAAGTAATAAATTTATAAGCAATTTAAACAAAAATTTATATTTTAAATATGATGAAAGCAATACAAAGTTATTGTCTAATAAAAAGCTGATTTTATCAAATAATTATGCAGAGAATGTTGGAACTATGCAGTTACTATCATCTCCATATGAAGAAGGACAAGCAATTTTGGTGCTTACAGGTGCTAAAGATAGTTCTTTAGAATATATTGATAAATTTATAAAGGATGAAAAACTTACATGGGCATTAAAAGATGATTGTATCCTAATTGATGATAACTTAGATGCTAAAATGTATAGATTTCAAAAAGATGTAGAGGAAAAGGTAAAGCCTTCTTTAGGTAAGAAGATTATCGAAAATAAGCAATATTTTTTATATACTTTAGCTTCAACTTCAATTATGCTTATTTTATTTTTAGGCATAGTATTTATTTTAGTTAGAAATAAAATGCGTAATAATAAAGATAAATAAATTAAAAAATAATGATATTTAAAGAAGACTAGAGATGAGTGGATATTCATTTATAGTCTTTTTTATTCTTTAGGAAATTATATTGACGGACAATCTGTGGATAAGTTATTTAAAAAAATATTGCAATAGACTAATGCATAGTTCCTAAAGAATAAAAAATAAATTATATGCGCCTGGCCTTTTCTTCGGCAAGCTCAGAAAATCCAGAGTGCGCTGAAAAAATCGACGGCTTAAAGGATTACGTTTTATAAAAGCTATTGTATTCTATTTGATTTGCATTTTTATAGAAGACTATATCATAGTCGCCTTGGCGATTTTTTTATTTGAGTATTGAATTAATTAAAAATATAAAAACTACTCTTGAAGAATCAGATAATAAAATAATTACAAGATCTGAAAAAAATAATTATTCTGTATGAGAAAATTGTGTTACATAGATAAAATATATTAAAATAGAGTTTATAAGAGTATAATAAATATAAAATTAGAAATTAGGAGTATTTCATGAACAGAAAGAAAAAAATAATTATTGCAATAGCATCTATTGGAATAATATCAAGTATAATTGTAGGAAAAAATATTATAAGTGAAAGAATTAAAGAAAAAAGAATACTAGAACAAGAAGAAAATAATATAAATTTAGAAAAGAACATTATGCCAGAATTTTGTAATTTATATGAAAATCCTTCAGATATAAGCTTTGTTGATTCAAAGGATATGCAATATAAATTATCAGATTTAAAGGATAATATAGTAATAATAATGTTTTGGAATAATGCTGATGGAACTACCAATTATAAATTAGATGATATAAGAAAATTTGAAGATGTACTGAGTAAATATGATGATGTAAAATTTATCTTGGTAAATAGAACGGATGAAGAGATTTTAAGAGAGAGTAATATAGCATTTTCACTTGCATTTGATAAGGTTTCAAACGCATATTATAAATTTCAAATAGATACAATACCAAGTACTTTGATAATAAATAAAGATGGAACATTAATAAAACATATTAAAGGAATAATAAATGATAATAATGAATTGGAAGCATTAATTGGATATGGAAGAGATGGCGGGTATAAGGCCACTGAAAATTTTGTTAGAAATAAATTAACTAATGCTTCAGGAGGTATAAAAACAACTTTACTAAACGATAATCAGGATAATATAAAAGAAACTATATTAAGTGAATCCCAAGGAATAATGCTCGAATATGCAGAACTTACAAATGATGCAGAATTATTTAAAACAACATTAGATTACATAAATAAGTATATGAAAAATGATGAACTTGTTTCATGGAGAGTTCAGAATAATAATGCAAGCAGAGTAAATGCAGCAATAGATGATTTGAGAATTTATGGTGCATTAAAAGAAGGCTTCGATAAATTTGGAAAGAATAATAGAGAGTTAAGAAAATATAGAAAAGCAATTTATAAGTATAACGTAGAAGAAGGTAATTTAGTAGATAGCTATGATTTTGAGTACAATCAAAAGGCTGAAAGGCTAACTTTATGTTATGCAGATTTTGAAGTGCTTAAGGAATTATCAGAATCTGATAGAAGGTTTAAAAAAGTTTATAAGAATAGTTTTGATATCGTAAAAAATGGATATATAAGTGATGAATTTCCGTTATATTATAGCTGGTATAATTATAAAACAAAAAAATATGAAAAAGATGATCTTAATACAGCAGAAGCTATGGTAACTCTTCTTCATCTAGCAGAGAAAGGAGAATTAAAGCAAAGCACAATATCATGGCTAAAGAATGCAATAAAAAAAGATGGTATTTTAGGTAAATATACTGTTGATGGAAATGTGGTTAATGGTTATGAATATGAATCAACTGCAGTATATTCAATAGTAGCTTTAATAGGAAATGAACTTAATGATAGAGAACTTATAGATTTAGCTGTTAATAAAATGGAGAAAATGAGAATAAATAATGTTGCAAGTGAATTTAATGGCGCATTTGGAAATCCAGATGGAAGTGGAATATACTCATTTGATCAATGTATGGCTTTATTAACTTATGGAAGTTTAGAGAAAAGAGCAGAAAATTAAATGTATTGACAAAATTATTCTGTAGGAATAATATAAACATATACTATGATTATAGAAAGGAGAACGAAATGAAGATATTAGCTTAATCAATAAGAAAATTTGTAAAACAAGATTTGAGGAATGCCTTATTTGTTGTGCAAAAATTGATAAAGCTCGATATACTCATGATATGTTCTTCTAAGTAAAATTAATATATTTACTTAAAAAATTTATAATAGTTTTAGAAGTAAAAAAATATATTGATTTAGAATGTAAAAGAATTTATATATTTAAGAAGACTATAAATGAGTTGAATTCATTTATAGTCTTTTTTATTAAATATTGAAGTCAATCTAAAGCGGAAATAAATAAGAGTAAGACCTCAAGATATAGAGGTGATAATATGACAGTTTTAATGGAAAGTAAAAATTTAAGTAAAGAATATGGTGAAAATGTTATTTTTAATAAAATAGATTTTAAAATAAAGCTCGGAGAAACAATAGGAATTGTCGGATCTAATGGTACAGGAAAGACTACATTAGCAAATATAATATGCGGGAAAATAGAACCGACTTCTGGAGAAATAATATGGTATAAGAATAACGTAAAGATAGGTTATATGAAGCAGGCAACTGAGTATGAAGATCTAGAAAGTACATTAAGTGGTGGTGAAAAGACAAAGAAGCTTTTAAATGATGTTATTCATAGGGACTATAATTTTCTTGTTTTAGATGAGCCGACTAACCATTTAGATTACTTAGGTGTAGCTTATCTTGTTAAGGAAATAAAGAAGTTTAATGGAACAATAATAATAATTTCACATGATAGATATTTTTTAGATCAATGTGTTACACGCATTATTGAAATAGAAAATCAAAAAATTACTGAATATAATGGAAACTATATTTATTATAGAAAAAAGAAGCAGGAAGATTATGAAAATGCAGTTCATTTATATGTTGAACAGGAAAAAATAAAGAATAGAATTAATATGCAGATAGAGGAATTGGAAGGATGGTCAGACAAGGCTCATAGAGAGTCTAGAAAAAAAGCCATAGAAACAGGAAATAAATTTGGTGGAAAAGAATACAACAGAGTTAAAGCCAAAAAGATGGATAACCAAATAAAATCCAGAATAAAAAGACTAGAGAAGATGAAGGTTGAAGGATTAGAAAAGCCTAAAGAAGAAGAAAAAGTTTTATTTCAAATAAAGGAATCTAAAAAGATTGGGGCTGTTGTAGTAGAGGCAAAAGACATTTCTAAAAGTTTTGATAAAAAGATACTGTTTGAAAAATCTTCTTTTTACATTAAGCATGGTGAAAAGATTGGGATATATGGTCCTAATGGATGTGGAAAGACTACTTTTATTAAAGCACTTTTAGGAAAAATGGATGTTGATGGTGACCTCTATATAAGCCCTACAAGAAAAATAGGTTATATAAGTCAAGATGTAATTGGACTTAATGAAGAATGCAGCATTATAGAACTTTTTAATTTTGAAAATAGGCAGGAACTTGGTCAGCTTAGAACAAAACTAAATTTAATTGGATTTAATGCAGAGATGTTAGATAGAAAAGTCAAGTATTTAAGCCTTGGTGAAAGAATGAAATTAAAGATTATTTTAATGATACAAGAACAATGTGAAGTTTTGATTTTAGATGAGCCGACTAATCATATCGATCTTCATGTAAGAGAACAGCTTGAAGAAACATTGCGAAGCTATAATGGAACAATTATACTTGTTACTCATGATAGATATATGCTTGAAAAGATATGTGATAAATTACTTGTTTTTAATAATAAAAAAATAATTAGATATGAATATGGAATACATGAATATCTAAATAATATTGAGAAAAATAAGAAAAAAGATAAAGATAAGAAAAGTAAAAATAAACTTGAAGAGAAAATTTTATTGGAAAATAAAATAACTTATATTTTAAGCTGTCTTAGCAGCTGCACAATTGGAAGTGAGGAATATAAAAGGCTGGATGAAGAATATAATAGTCTTATTACTTTAAGGAAAAGTATAAAAGATTGATGGTTTTCATAAATAATTATGTTTCGAACAATGCCAAGTATGTGGCATATATGTTAAAATAAGGGTGGTGGGTGAGGGGGATATTTTATGAAATGGACCATTAGTATGATTATGGGATTAGGAGTATCTTTATTGATTAATACAATTGATAAAAAATCAGGATTGAATTATTTACAGAAAATAAAAGAGAATAAGCCTAAAAAATATTATAAAATAATTTATATTTGCTTTACTCTAATCTTATTCTTTTCAAGAGACTATATTTTAGGGATAATTGGAATAAGTGATGACGATATTATTAGAATAATAATAACAGGAGTATTGATAGGAATATGTATTATTATTCTGGAAATAAATGATTAATAAATATATTATAATTGCAAAATAGGGTTACCGCATAAAGTAGAAAACTATAATAATTATGATCGAAGTTATTAATGCGACAATTCGTTTTATTAGTTAAAATTATCATAATTAATGTCATTTTTTTGATTGAGTGTGCAGCGCATTAATTTATGAAATTAAAAATTAACTAAGTATAATAAAAATAAGCATAGATAGGTATCACTTTAGGATAAATATCTATGCTTATTTTTTTATGAAATAAAGCCTATTTATTGTTTCATTAGTTATGAAACTTTGATTTTCCATTTTTATTATTATAAGATTTATTTCTATGCTTAGGTTCACTATCAAATTGTTTTGGCGAGTTAGAATCTTCAATTTTTCCACCAAAGATTTTTTTATTTTCAAATTTTATATTAAATTCTTTTTCATATTTTTTTATTATATTAAGTTGTTTTTCAGTAGCTATAGCAATAGAAATACCAGATTTATTTCCTCTTGCAGATCTTCCAGCTCTATGTAAATATTCATTAAGTTTTAATGGTAAATCTAGATGGAATATATGTGTTACATCTTCAACATCAAGCCCCCTCGCGGTTATATCAGAAGATACTAGTATTTTAATTTTACCATTTCTAAAGCTTTCTATAGCAAGCTTTCTATCTTCTTTAGAAATATGACTGTTCATAGCAAAACAATCCTTAGCATGATAATTTAATTTTGCAGTTGTAAGTTCAATATCTTCATTATTATTTACAAATACAATAGCTTTTTTAGGATTAGAAGCTGCAATAATTTTTCTTAATGTATCAAATTTATCACGTCTATCACAAACAAATAATAAATGCTCAATATTTGGATTGAGTGAAGGTTTATCTTCTGATTTAATTATTATAGGCTCTTTCATTAATTCCTTACAAGCATTTAAAGTATCTTCTTTTATAGAAGCTGAAAATGCCATAAGCTGACGATCTCTCATTGTAGTTTTAATTATGTTCTTTGCCACAGCAATTCTTTTTGGATTTAATAAATTATCACATTCATCAATTACTATAGTTTTTATAGTATGTGCAGTTATCTTTTTCTTTGTTATTAAATCTAGTATTCTTCCAGTAGAACCTACAATTATATGAGGTTTAATTTCTTTAAGCTTTTTTATTTGATTATTGATATTAACATCTCCAATAATAGATAAAGAAGTCATAGGAATCTCTGAATTTTCTGCTAGAAGTTTAATTTGTGCTTCAATTTGTAGTGCTAATTCATGTGTTGGAGCTAATATTAAGGCTTGCATTTCTCTTTTAGATGTATCTATTTTCTGAAATAGAGGCAGTAGATAAGCAAGTGTTTTACCACTTCCAGTATAACTTTCACCTATTATATCTTTATTTTCATAAGCTGGAATGATGCACGCACTTTGAATAGAAGTTGGTTCAGTTATTCCTTGTTTTTTTAATCCTTCAATTATATTTGAATTTAAATTTAATTCTTCAAAAGTCTTATTCATAATATCTCCTTATAGATCACATATTCAATTAATATTTCAATATTAAAGTTATCAAAAGAAAATACCAATTGTCAATTAATTATAACTTTAATATGCAGATTTGAATAGTAAAAGATTGTATTATAATATATTTATATA
>OCAO01000248.1_pt1 | contig 29014 bp, 39 predicted proteins | sample 1477151 | NCBI WGS metagenome assembly OCAO01 (sample SAMEA2580298, study PRJEB22360) | human gut metagenome | biome: human gut; feature: human-associated habitat; material: faeces | place: Denmark | collected 2008/2010 | reverse complement strand
TAAATTCGGGTATGACAATACAAGGAGTACAAAAGATATTAGGACATACTAGTCCTGATACAACTCAAAGATATGCTCAATTATCACAAGAAAATCTTAAAAATGAATATAAGAGATTGATTGTATAAAATAAAAAATAACATTAGAGAAGTATTTTTTATTAGGTATTCTCTAATGTCAACAATACATGTATATTATAGCATAAGTGGGTGATATGTGTGAAAGAAAAAGATATATTAATGGAAGTTAATATAGTAAAAGCAGATGAAAAGAAAGATAAAGAATATATAAGTAGGCTTAATGCAACTACGGATAAAGTAAAATATTTAAGGTTTGTAAAACATTATACACAAAGTAAAGTGGCTGAAATGATAGGAATATCCAAAAGGCATGTAATACGTGTAGAAAAGAAATTAAAAAATACTATATAATGTCTCCTGAAGGTCACTTTTATGTCACCTTTAGGTCACTAAAATGTCAGCTATTCAAAATAATAGCTGGCATTTATAATAATATATTATAAAAAGTAAATATTTAATAAAAAATGTAACATTTTTGGTATGGAATAACTATGTCCAATAATAGGAGGTAATGCTATGATTGATAAAGAAAAAGTTGGAGAATTGTATTTAAAAGGTCATAGTATTACTTATATTGCAACAGAATTAAAATGCAATCCTGGAGCTGTTCGTGTATGTATACATAGAAATTTTAAAAATTTTAGGAAATCACGCTTAGCAAATAAAATTCGTGATAAAGAAATTGATAGAATTACTAGATTTGAAGATAAACAATACATGAGTGATTCTGTTTTTATAAAAAAGAACAGATCAATTTATGAAACTAATTTAGATGGAGATTTAGTTTTGAATACCAAAGTTGCACCAATAGTTAGTTATGACACTCCTATTACGTTAAAAAATAAGGATAGTGTTGTTGCAGTTGATGCAAGAATACGAAAAAGTAAATATAGAAATGATAATTTATTATTTAGTGGTAGTATAACATAGTCGATTAGTTCAGTTGGTAGAGCAGTAGGGTTATATCCAAAAGGCAACAAGTTTGAATTTTGTGTCGACCACTACAATCTAATTATTAATTGTTATTTTAATAGAACATCTTGTAATATCTGAATGTCTTGAGTAGGATATGCAAGATGTTTTTCTATTTGAAAGAAGGTGAGATCATGAAAAAAATGTATATAGATTATCTATGTGCAAGGTGTCATAAAGAACCAATATTACTTTCATTTGAAATGGAAGACACAAAGAGAAATGGAAATTATATTTCATGTTCTCACTGTGGTTCAAAAAATTTAAAAGAACAGCAGGCAACAGATAATTTTAAACAATGTATGGAACATTCGGCATATAAAAGAATCAGAGGTTATTTAAGGCAAATACATTCTGAATAAAGAGTGAGACCATGAATTACGAAGAATATGACATTCTAGACGAAAGAAAGTTAAAAGAACCATCTGAGCCGATTCCAGAAGAAAAATATTTGCAATTTAAATATAGAGTGGAAGAAATGAGTAAAAAATATCCTAAAAGAAATTTAATGCTTTTTCAATTAGGTGTAGCAACTGGTTACAGAACTGAAGATTTGGTTTGTTTAACTGTTGGGGAGATTAAGGAAGCTTTAGAAAGAGGATATTTTTTAATTCAGGAGCAAAAACAGTTTAAAAGTTGGAAAAAGAAAGTTGCAAATAATAGAGCATACAAAGGAAAAAGACCCCCAAAAAGACCTGCTGAAATAAAAAAGAATTTAAAAAAATTACTGAAAGAATATATAAAAAATAGAAATAAATCTGAGTATGCTTTTAAGTCGCATAAAGGTAATAATTATATATCAGCGAAATCTTACTCTGAATTTTTAGCAGATGTTGCTAAAGATTTAGGCATAGAGCATATAGGTGGACATAGTATGAGAAAAACGTATGCAATGAGATTATATGCAGCAACAGGAGATTTAGAGTATGTAAGGAAGTGTTTGGGACATAAGAGCATTGAGACAACAAAACTATATTTAGGATTTACTAAGAAAGATAGAGAAAAAGCTGCTGAAATAACTGATGGCAAATTATAGGCTTTTTTAGTTTTTTTTATGTATTAATCGGAAATGTAGGGGAATATACTTATTTGGGCGTGGGATGAAAAATTATTACTAATATAAGTACCTAAAAAAAGAAATCAGTAATCATAGGTGTTATAGCGGATTAGAAAGATTATAAAAAAAGTGCCTTAAAGCAAGAAAACACCTAGGTTTAAGGTGGATTTAAAAGACATGAAAATTTTGTGGAGATTTTTTTCTTGATTTGGCTTGACTTTGGAGCGAATCGAAATCAAACACAAAAGATTCTAATGCAACATAGAAAACAAGAGGGTTCGCAGGCTTATAACTTACAAAAAAGATGTAAAGAAAAACAATTGATTTCATTTACAAGAAAAATATCTAAAAATTGAAGAAAGTAAATAGCTAAAAATCAAAAAGAAATCAAATAATTTTATTTACAATGTTTTTATTTACAAATGTAAAAGAAAATGTTAATATATACATATAATTTACAAATTGAAAGGATGTTGTTTTCTTATGAGTAAAATATATGGATATTGTAGGTGTAGTACAGATGAAACTAAACAAGATATTGGCAGACAAGAAAGAGAATTAAAGGCATTAGGAGTTATAGATAAAAAGTTAATTTATAAAGAATATGAAAGTGGAACAAAAATAAATAGAGTTGAATTAAATAAATTATTAGATATTGTGTCGGAAGGTGACACCATTGTTGCTACAGAGGTATCCAGAATTACAAGAAGTACGAAACAATTATGCGATATATTAGAATTTGCTAAAACTAATCATATAAAGTTAATTTTAGGAAATTTCATAGTAGATTGTACTAAAGATTTGGATCCAATGACAGAAGGAATGTTAAAAATGATGGGTGTTTTTTCAGAACTTGAACGTAACATGATTAGCCAACGTGTAAAAAGTGGTGTAGCTAATGCAAGAGCTAAAGGGAAAATAGTTGGAAGACCAAAAAAGAAATTAAAAGACGTGCCCCAAAAGGTAAAAGATATGTATGATTTATTTAATGAAGGAACTATAAGTAAAACAGATTATGCAAAGATATGTAATATAACAAGACCAACATTAGACAAATATTTAAAAATAATAAATGAAGGATAAAGCATCTAGGAATAGGTGCTTTTTCTTATGGGAGGCTTTTGGAATGGGACGAAATCGAAGTCCAAACAGAGACAAGGCATTTGAAATATATAAAGAACATAAAGGTAATATTTCTCCAAAAGATTTAGCAGAGCAGTTAAAAGAAAAAATAGAATGTATTTATCGTTGGAAAACATTAGATGAATGGGATTATAAAATTCATAAGAAAAAAGGTGCTCCAAAAGGTAATAATCGTGCTGTAGGTAATAGAGGTGGTGCAGCTCCTAAAGGAAATAAAAATGCCCGAAAAACTGAGAAAAAGAAAAGCAAGGGAGGTCAGAAAGGTAATTTAAATGGAATGAAAAATGGATTGTATTGTGATTTTTCAAAAAGATTGCCAGAAGACTTTATAAAAAAATGGTTTCCAATAGGTTTAAAAAAAGCATATGAAGATTCTGTTAATATGGGAATATCAAAACTTGATAAACTAGGACATTCAATAGATATGTTATGGTCTAGAATATTAGTTAGTCAAAAAATAACTCAAGTTAAAAGCAAGAATGATATGACTAAAGAATTAAAAAGAGAAAAAAATCAGTTTGGGAAAAATCCAAGTATTGAAAAAGAATATGAAATACAGTTTGCTTGGGATAAAGAGAATTCAAGCTTAGATACATATTCAAAAGCTATGGAACGTTTAACAAATATGATTGATAAATATGAAAAGTTACTTCATGCAAATTGGGATTTAGCTACCGAGGAACAAAAGTTGAGGATAGATAAAATAAAAGCTGATTTAAGCAAGGGGAATAAATCTGATGAACCAATCAATATAGTTATTTCAAGGAAACATAAGGAATCATGAATATTGAAAGAGAAGTAAATCCTCATTTTGAAGAATATATATTTAATTGGGATTATAAATATTATTTGCTGATGGGGGGATATGGTTCGAGTAAATCATATAATACAGCATTTAAAATAATATTAAAATTAATCAATGAAAAAAGAACAGCGCTGGTAGTTAGAGAAGTATTTGATACTTTGAGAGATTCTTGTTATTCATTACTTGAGGAAATAATTACCGAAATGGGACTTGATGATAGAATAAAGTGTAATACATCACCTATGCAGATAAAGTTTCCTAATGGATCTAAGATAATATTCAAAGGTATGGATAAACCAGTAAAATTAAAATCAATAAATAATGTATCTTTAATATGGGTTGAAGAATGTTCAGAAGTAAAATATGCAGGCTTTAAGGAATTAGTGGGAAGATTAAGACATCCAACATTAAAGTTGCATATGATACTTACATTAAATCCGGTATCAAAAAGTAATTGGGTATATAAGCATTTCTTTATTGATAAAAAGAAAAAGAGATATATTTTAGATGATAATGATTTATATAAACAAAGAATTATTGTAACCAAAGATACATATTATCATCACAGTACTGCTGATGATAATTATTTTTTACCACAGTCATATGTTGATGAGCTTGAAGATATAAAAACATACGATTTTGATTTATACAGAATTGCACGTCGAGGACAATTTGGTGCAAATGGAACAAAGGTATTACCTCAGTTTGAAAAGAGACCACATTATGAAGTACTAAACATGATGAAGAGTTGTAAGAAATTAATATATAGAGTAGGTATGGATTTTGGTTTTGAAGATTCTTATAATGCATTAATTCGTATGGCTATAGATGATGAACAAAAGATATTATATATATACTGGCAATATTATAAAAACCATATGACTGATGATAGAACTGCAATCGAAATTGAAGAATTTAAAAGGACACAGGAATTAATAAGAGCAGATAGTGCAGAACCCAAAACTATAAAATATTATAATCAGGAAGGTTTTAATATGGTAGGTGCTAAGAAACCAAAAGGAAGTAGGCTTCAAAGCACTAAGAAAGTAAAGAGATTCAAGAAAATAATATGTTCTGAAGATTGTCCTGATGTTATTGATGAACTTGAAGATTTAACATATAAAGTTGACAGGGATGGAGAAATAATAGGAGATCAATTTAATATTGACCCTCATACCTTTAGTGCAATATGGTATGGTCTTGATGGATATGAAGTATCTGACTTGAAGGAACATAAATATGATGATTCAGTTTACAATAAAGGTTCTGGAATTAAAAAAGATAATAGATTTACAAGACATAATAAAGTTTTCTAAGTGTTCAAAAAAGTCTATGCAAGAAAAGTGTTTAAAAACTCGTTGTTATGATTAGAAATAATGGGGGTTTTAAAAAATATTTTTATAGTTTAAAAAAGTGCACTTTTTTGAACTAGGGAAGGAGGAAACATGAAGGAACTTAGTTATTACAATGATAATAAATTAAGTGTAAAACATCATTTACTTAATCTTAGTCATTTTGAGAAGAAAGAACGTTATAGAGCAAAGAAAGATTTTATGTTTTATTTAGGTGAATGTGAACATAAAAGTGCTTCGTTACTTGATAGAAGTTTACTAGGACAAAGCTGGATTAATTTTGATGATTTAGATTATGTACCATCACAACTGATTGACAACAGAATTAAACCATTAATAAAAAGACAAGCAAGATTCATGTTTGGTAAGGCTCCAGATATATTATTCAAACCATATGATAAGAAAGACAAAGATACATGTGAAGAATTGAGACAATACATAGACTCTATTCTTAATGCAAATAGATTTTGGAGCAATACTTTAAAAGCTTTTAGAATAGCAACTGTAACCAAAAGAGTACTATTGAGGCTAGAAGCTAATCCAGGAATGCCAATTAAATTATTTTATCATTCTATTGATGATTTTAGTTATAATGTAGATCCTAATGATGTTACTAAATTAATAGATGTAACATTTGTCAGAGAGCATCCGGATAATGAAAAAAATAAAGATAATCCAGAACATCAATTTTGGTATAAATATATTTATTATTTAAAAGATAAAAAATGTTATTTAAAAGTACAGACTTTTAAAGCATCTAATTTAGACCTGGTAATTGATGAAATTGAACAATTTACTGGATTAAGTAAGATACCATGTTGGGTTATTGCAAATGAGCAGAGCATAATTAATGTTATTGGCAGTAGTGATATAAAAGATTTAAAGCCATTGCAGAATGCATATAACAGAAGAATCAGTGATTTTAATGATGCATTAAGATTTCAAATGTTTGGCCAAACTACAATTGTTGATGGTGATGAAGAAGATGTTAATAGATGCAGGATAGCACCAAATGCATTAATGGCAATAAAAACCAGATCAGATAATTCAACAGATTCAACAAGACAGGCTCAAGTTAAAAGAGTTGAAAGCTCATTTAGTAATTCAGAGCCTATTCAAACATTTTTAAAATTACTTGATGATAGTATGCATGATAAGTTGGCCATACCTACAGATGATAAAACTGCAGATGTACCAAGTGCAAAGACAATTAAATATATTTATACAGAATTAGTTGCAAGATGTGATGAAAAATGGAATGACTGGGAACCAGTAATAAGAAGTCTTATAAGATTAATTATTGAAGCATGTTCAATATTAGGCTGTTATAGCAATTGGAACTCAGTATGGAATGAGCTATTGTTTAATATAGTGATAAATAAAAATTATCCTATTCCAGAAGATGAATCGGATAAGAAAACTCTTGCAATGAGTGAAGTTAGTGCTGGTGTTAGAAGTAGAAAGAATTATATTAAAGAATTTTCTGATGATGAAGATTATGAAGCACAATTTAATGAAATTCTAGAAGAGATAACATTAATAGCTAAGGCCGAAGATTCAATGATTGATGAAGCTGATACAGATTATGAAAAACAAGATGGTGATGATATAAATGAGTAGATATAGTGCTGCTATTCTAAATGCACGAAAAGAATATATTAAATTAAATCTTCAGCAAAAAGAAGAATTAAGACAAATATATATGAAGTTGGCTTCAGAATTATCAGAAGAAATATTAGAATGGCCAGAAAGCAGAACTAGAACTCATTTGGAGGAAATGTACCATATAGTAAATAAATATTTAAAAGAATTATATTTTGATTTAGAAGATCATACAACAAAATATATTAATAAAGCAGCAGATATACAAACCAATGTTCAATTAAGTTTTGTAGATATGCTTAAATTAGAGCCATCTATAGATAATGCATTAAGAAGATCTATAACAGTGATATCAAGTAGGACAGTAAAACAATTAATTGCAGGTGAATATTATAAGGATGATATGACTCTTAGTAAAAGATTATGGAAAATAACCAAGAATAACAGAAAAAATATTGATACTGTTATAAAAGTAAATGTAGCAAGAGGATGTAATGCTAGAACTTTAGCAAATGAACTTGAGAAATATATAAATCCTAAACACAGAGTAATTGGTAAAAGTTTTGCAGCAGGAATTAATAGTCATAATATTTCATATCAAGCGCAAAGATTAGCACGTACAAGTATTACTCATGCAATGTCAGAGGTTCAGATACAAAATGCAATAGCAAATCCATTTAATAAAGGATTACGTTGGAATTTAAGTCCGAATCATTCAGCTAGGATGCATGGAAAGACAGATGAATGTGATGATAGAGAAGGAAAAGTATATAAACCAGAGGAAATGCCACTGCAACATCCGAATTGTTTATGTTATTTCACAGAAGAGCTTATAGATATACATCAATGTATCAAAGATATCAATGCATGGGTTAATGGTGCCAGCAATACAGATATAGATAAATGGGTTTATGCATATAAAAACAAATAGTCCAAAAAAGTGAACTTTTTTAGACATATAAATTTAATTTAAAATTAAGTTCAAAAAACTTTAAAATTTAATTATTAAACGTTCAAAAAATATTATTGACTTTTTTGAACGAAAAAACTATAATTTAATCATAAATTAAATTATAGAGGTGTTGGCTGTGAAAAAGAATGAAAGTAAAAATAAAACTTTTGGATATTTAAGAGTATCAACTAAAGATCAAATATTAGATAGGCAACGAGTTAGTATACTAAAATATTGTAAAGAGCATAATATAGAAATTGATGAAGAAAGAGATATATTTGAAGATAAATTATCAGGGAAAGACTTTGAAAGACCACAATACAAAGCAATGAAACAATGCTTAAGAAGTGGAGATGTGCTCATAGTAAAGGAACTTGATAGATTAGGACGTAATAAAGAACAGATAAAAAAAGAATTAACATGGTTTAGTGAACATAATATAAGAGTGAAGATATTAAATATTCCAACAACACTGGAAGATCTATCTGCAGATAATAGTTGGGTAATGGATATGGTTAATAATATTTTGATAGAAGTTTATTCAGCATTAGCAGAAGAAGAAAGATTAAAGATTAAAAGAAGACAGTCAGAAGGAATTGCTGTTATGCCAGTAGATGCAGAAGGTAAAAAAATTTCTAAAAGAACAGGTAGATATATGGGAAGACCTTTAATTGATTACCCTAAGAATTGGGATGAAGTGTATGCAGATTGGAAAGATAAAAAGATTAGTGCAGTAAAAGCAATGAATCTATTAGATTTAAAGAAAGGTACATTTTATAATTTAGTAAAAAAATATGAAAGTTAATTTTAGTATAAAGTATAAAAGCACTTAGTTAATATCTAAGCGCTTTTATTATGTCTAAAAATAGGAGAGTGAAAAATGAATATACCAAGAACAATAAGAATTGGAAGTGTAGATTATACTGTAGAAAAAACAGATGAATATCTCAAATTAGATGGAGAGCAATGTCTAGGAATTATTGATTATGAAAAACAAACAATAAGAATTGCAAATAATCTTCAGCATAAGCAGAGACAGGAACAGACTTTTCTTCATGAGGTAGTACATGCAATAACAAGAGAATTTAAAATTGATTTCAATGAAGAAGAGGAAACTATAGTTGATAAATTAGCATTAGGATTACATCAAGTTATTAGAGATAATCTTGATGTAGTTAAATCTATTAAAGTTGGCGATATTCAGATTAATTATGATGAAATAACAGAAAATGTTGATGAAAGAATAAGTGAAGATTTAAGAGAAGCATTAGGAGGAATAGTATGAATGAATTAAAAATTACAACAAGTCATATTGATGAAAGATTAGCGAATGTTGTACTTAATGGAGAAGATATAAGTTGTAAAATTACAGGACTTACTTTATATATGAAAGGTGGAAAAATTCCAAAAGCATTAATCGAATTCCCGTTAAGTGAAATTGTAGTTGACGGAAATTTTGACGTACTTACGAAAATTCCACAAGAAGAAAGTAAAGATATTAAGTTCAAGTCGAATACTACAACTGAAGATGTAGAAGAGATATCAAAGACATATCCTGTTCATTTTTGGGGAGAAAAAGAAACGATGTATATAAAAATTTAGAAAAATTTGATGATCTAACATCTTGTACAAGTCTATATGTTAATAGAATTATTTTATTTTAGGAGGGAATTTATGAAACCAATTAAGACAGAACATACAAACTCAATTTTAAAAGCTCCCAAAGGTCAAGAAGATTCAGTTATTGATTTACCAATAACTAGATTATGTCTTGAAGATGGAACACATGTAGTTGAAAGTTGTTGGCAATTATCAAAAGAAGAATTAGAACAGGTAGAGAAAACAGGAAATATATATTTTGCATGTATGGGTGATACACATCCACCTATATTATTAAGTTTTAAATCGTTAGCAGAGTCTTAGAAGTAAGGCTTTTTATTTTACAAAAAAATTAAGGAGGGCGATAGTATGCCAAAGTTAAGTGAAATTTTAGGAGATGCATATAAGAGCATTCCAGAAGATATTAAATCAAAATATAAGGATGTAGACTTGGTAAATAGTGAAAGTTATGTTGAAAAGTCAGATTATGACACTGTGAAGAAAGAAAGAGATCAATATAAGAAGGACATAAAAAAGAGGGATAAGGACTTGGAGGATATCCAGGATAAGGTTAAGGACAATGAGGAATTGTCTAAAGAAATTGATACGTTGAAGAAAAAGAATAAAGAAGATGCAGATAATTATGCGAAGGAATTACAGAGAGTAACATTTGAAAATAAGTTAGAAAAAAAATTAAACAGTTACAATCCACATAATGTCAGCATTTTAAAGAAAGCGCTTGATTTATCAAAGATAACTCAGGATGGAGATAATTTCATAGGACTTGAGGAGCAAATCAATACATTAAAAGAAACTGACAAGTATCTATTTAAAGAAGAGAATCCAAAGAAAATTGATATACCTGCTGGTACTGGAATTATAGATACACAGACAACGAGTCATTTGACAGATACTAATACTGAAACTAGCATAGGAGCTATGCTTGCAAAGTCAAAAACTGAAACTAATGCAGAAATTCAAAATAAATTCTTTAGTTAATTGAAGGGAGGTGAATAGTAATGAGCTTTGAAAAGAAAGAGACTCTATTTGGAGAAAATAAGTCTATATTAGCAATGGCAGGAGAGTTATTTCAAAATATTCCTGTAAAAGTTAAAAAAACTGATGTTACATCAATATTAGAAGATGGAGTATTAAAAGCAGGAACACCAATATCAGCAGATGGAAAATATGTAGATGGGACTACTGTTACAGCTGATAAAGTTATTGGATTACTCTATAAAGATGTAAACTTCACATATAGTAATGGAAATGAAAGTGTTTCAGTTACTGTATTTGGATTTGTAAAATCAGATGGACTTCCATCAACTGTTACAGAAGATATAAAATCAAAATTAAAAATGATATTATTTGTTTAATTTAAGAAGGAGGAAGGATAATGTTAGATTGGAGAAGTTTTATAAGCTCAAAAGAAATCGCAACATATATAACAAACTTACCAGCGGAAACGTTAATTGGAGAAGCATTATTTCCAAGAAAAAAACAATTTGGAATGGACCTTAAATATATAAAAGGTTCAAAGAGAAAACCTGTAGTATTAAGACCATCAGCTTTTGATGTTGCTGTAAAGGTAAGAGCATTAAAGGCTACAGTTGATATAGAAAAGAAAAGAATGCCATTTTTTAAAGAAAGTATTCTTGTATCAGAAGAAGATAGACAGCAACTTTTAATGGCCGCTCAAGCAGAAAATAGTGCTACATTAAAACTTATATTAGGTCAGATTTATGATAATTATCTTGACTTAGTAAATGGTGGAGATATGCAGATGGAAAGAATGAGAATGCAAGCATTAGCTACAGGAGTAATCAACATTGTTAGTGATGATGCAGATATTGTATTTGATTTTGGAGTTCCAAGTAATCACAAAGAAACTTTAACTGATAACGACAAATGGAGTAATCCTGCTTCAGATATTGTCGGAGACATTGAAAGATGGAAAACATTAATGGTTAATGGAGGATATCCTGTACCAAAGAGAATGGTATTGACAAGTAAGACATTTGGTTACATCAAGATTAACAAAGCTATAAAACTGGATATAGATAAAGATGGTGCAACAATACTTACAGATGCAATAATTAAAAATTATTTGAAAAATAAACTTGATTTATCTGTTGCAATAGTAAGTGGTACTTATAAATTACCTGATGAAAGTGAAGAACAATATTACCCAGATAATCATATTACATTAATGCCTGAAGGAACTTTAGGTAACACTTATTATGGTACTACTCCAGAAGAAGCAGATTTAATGTATGATTCTGATAGTGATTGCTCTGTAATTAGAACTGGTATTGCAGTAACAACTATGAGAAAGAAAGATCCTGTTACTGTAGAAACTAAGGTTTCACAATTAGGTATGCCTAGTTTTGAACATGCAGATGAATGTTTCTTTGGAACTGTAGCATAGATGGGAACAGCTAAGCTGTTCTCTTATTATTTATGGAAGGAAGTGTATTAATATGGCTGGGAAGAAAAAAGATATAGAAAAGAGTTATAAGGCTGTAGCAAAACAATTTATAAAATATGGTGGTAATCATCTTGTACCTGGACAGGAATTTGAAGTAAAAGAAAGTTCTGTTGAAGAATTAAAACAATTCGCTGATATAACTATTTCGGAAGAAAAAGATAATGCAGATAATGGACAGGATTCACTAGAAGGAGAATGTGGAGGCGATGAGTAGCGATGAGTCTCACTGCTTTAGAATTATTAAAAATTAATTTAAATGAAAGCCAATATCCTGTATTTAGTGATGCAGAATTAGAAAATTTACTTGTTGCTAATGACAACAATGTAAATAAAGCCAGCTGGCGTGGATGCTTAATGAAAGCTAATACAGACAGTAAAATCAAAGTAGGACCAATAGAAATTGAAAATGCTGATCCAGATTATTGGAATAACCTTGCTAGTATATATCAGGCTGATTATTTGGAAGAACAGGCTAAATTAAATTCAACTGTATCAAGTGGATATAAAACATCTATGCAGAGAGCGGATGGTTATTAATGCCTAGATTACAAGCAAAAAAGATTATTAATGCTATAAATAGAGGCATTGCTATAAATCCTACAAACTTTACAGTAAAGAAAATAACTAAAGAAATAATTGATGGTGCTTTTGAAGATGTAGAAACAAATGTATCTTATACGGGAATAATCTATCTTGAAGATACAAATGTTGCAATAAAAACTGATAGTAAAACTATAGGTACAGAATATTCTACCACAAGATATAAAATGGTTCTTAATAATGAAAATGAAATTACTGTTGATGAAAAAAATAAAATTGAATTTGACTGTAATGAAGGACATATGAGAATATCTGCAGTATATCCAATATTTATTGAAAATACGTTATGCGGATATATGTGTGATTTAGAGAGGATTTGATTATATGTTTAAGGTAGGAGGATGGCTTGAACAGAAAAAATTAGGCATGAGAATGATGTTTGAGGGAGTTATAACTCCATTATTAGTTCAGCAGGCAAAGGAAACTGCTTATTGGAAAGATAGATCAGGCCATGCAAGGCAAGGAATAAATGGTGGAATTGAAGGCAGTCTTGAAAACTTTGAACTATATTTAGGAAATAGTACAGATTATGGGCAGTATCTTGAAGAAGGTACTGGAATTTATGGACCAACTGGACAGCCTATTGTTCCAGTAAGAGCAAAAATATTAAGTTGGGTAGGAACTGATGGAAAAAGATATTATGCTAGAAAAGTTAATGGTATAAAACCATATCATACTCTTGAAAAAACACTAATTAATAACAGAGAAGCTATTTTAAAATTATTAGCTGAATACTGGGAGGGATAAATATGGCTCTTGCAAAAGCAGAAATTGAATTTGATAGTTCAAACAAAATAAGTAAACTAACTCTTAATGATGTAGATTTTTCAGATTCATTAATTGATAAAAAAGTTGTTGTTGAAGAAGGCTCTCAAAGAATCTTGAAAATTGAACTAGCCTGTGATTCAATATCGATAAAAAACAAGGAAGATAGTTAATGAGAGCTGGCATAAGACAAAAATTAATTGATGCAGATATAGGAATAGTTGATTGTTATGAACCAAATGTTCCTAACAAAGAAACTCAAAAACCTTATGCGGTTGTTGTACAATCTGATGATATAAAAAATAATGAAACAGTTGGATATAAAAGAACTATCGAAATTTATTTTTATGTGGATAGAGCTTCATTTAAGAAGCTTGATGAGATTGTAAATAATGCTATTCCAGCACTACATTTACAAACTATAGAAGATCCTAAGACTAATGAATTATTTACATGCATATTTAATGGTATTGTCGGACAAGACGGTATTGATGATGAATGGAATGCATTATATAGAGGACTACAGTTCAATGTAATTGCATTACATCATGAAAATGATGTAAATAATGACAAATGGCTAGATTCTTTAAAAGAATTTACTAATAAAATTTTAGAACATTCTGTTTATTTGAATACATTTCAATCTGATTTTGATGTACCTTCAATTTTATGGAGAGTTAAATCTCAAACTAAAGAGAGACTTAATTATTCATTGGTTAAAGAAAATAAAACTTTAATTTGTCATATAGTGAGCAATAGCAAATCTCAGATTTCAGAAATCATTGATACTATTGAGAACAATCTTATTGATTCTTATAAGATTCCATATATAGATGGTGTTAGAAGATATCTAACAATTGAAAGTATTAATGAAGATAGAGATGCAGATATGTTTACTCAGGGACAACTTACAGTTGAATTTTTTAGGTACAGACAGATAGAAAGAAATGTTCAATTAATCAATGAAATACATCATAGAGGACAATTAAAATAGCAAAGGAGTGTTATCATATGGCATCAGACGAAAAAGTTAAGGATACAAAAACTACTGCAGCAGAAACAACAAAAACTACAACAAGTACGACTCAGACTAAGACTTCAGAGGCAAAATTTAAAAAAGAAATATTTTTAAACAATTCAAAAGCACTAGGCTATGAAAAATATGTAGTAGTTGGTGCTTTTTCTAATGTCCCAAAAGATGAACTTACAAAAAGTGAGTTTAAACAGATTATGGATGATTTTTTAAGAAAGAAGGTTAAATAGATGGCTAGAGGCACATGGGATGAAACTAATATACCTATTATTCCAGGTTTTTATAACAGGATGAAGCAAAAAGCACAAGATGCTGCAATGAGCAGTCAAGGTGTTCTTGCAATGCCAGTACGAAGTAACTGGGGAGAATCAGGGAAAGTCGTTGAAGTAACAAGTATAAGAGAATTAAAGAAAGCTTTTGGAGAGAGCATGGATTTTACTGCTTACAAATTAGGGAGATTAGCTTTATTAGGAAGTCCTAAAAAGCTATTACTTTACAGAGTAGTTGATGAAAATGCTAAGGCTGGAACAGTTTCATTAAATAATACTACTGACACTGCTGCTGTAACATTAACAACTTTATATGAAACATCAAGAAAATTTAAAATTACAGTTGCAGAGAATATTCTTGATTCATCCAAAATTGATATTACATTATATGAAGATATAACACAATTAGCAACAATTGAAGGAATTAGTAATGATATTGATGAGGTTATTACTAAAATTAATAACTCTGATTTTATAGAATATATTACTGCTAGTAAAGTTGATGGGGCTACTGGAACATTAGCAACAATATCAGCGACTGCTTTTACTGGTGGTAATGATGGTTCAACAGCATGCACAAGTGCGGATTATTTAAAAGCAATGGCTGCATTTGAATCATATGACATTGATGGATTTGTTTTTGATGGAGTATCAGATAAATCATTGCTTGATTCAGCAATTTCATGGAAAGACAAGTGTGCTGAATTTGGACTTGATATTTTAATATTTGGTTCAACAAATGCAGACTCACTTGTATCTGCTAATGTTGTATCAAAGGAATTTAATGATCACAGTATGCATAATGGATTTGCAAAAACATTAGAATATGATGGTATTCAATATACTATCTCTGAAGCTATGGTTTGGTTTGCAGCTCATGCATTAGGACAAAAATTAACAGAATCTATGTGTAATGAAGAAACTATCTTCACAGATGTTCAGCCACGTTTATCAAGAACTCAGCTTGAAAGTGCTTTAGATGCTGGCACAATTGTATTTACAGTTACTCAAGGAAAAGTTGTTGTACTTGATGATGTGAATACATATAAAGCTTATTCATCAGAGGCAGAAAAGATTCTTGGAAATTTAAGAGCTGTAAGATTTATAAACATAGTAAATAAAAATACATCTCTTAAAGGAGAATCTAAATATATAGGTAAAATCAGTAATGATGATACAGGACACGCCATTATTCTTAGTGGAATTAAGAATTTCTTTGATGAGTGGGTGGCTATGGGTATTATTTCAAGCAATTATACTGTTGAAACAGATATTGATTTACAAGGGGCGGCTGAGCCAGATCAATTTTTTTGGAAATGGGGAGCTTATTACATTGAAGTTGCTAAAAGAATTTTTGGTACAGGCAACCTTCAATATGCTGAATAAAAGAAAGGATGTGCTGATATATGTCTTATGAACCATTAGATACATCACGAGTTTGCAGTGGTACTTACGGAAGAATATTTAAGGATGGTAATTTTTATTCTCAAGTATCTGAATGTACTGCTGATTGTGAAATTGATATGAAAGAAGTTACTACTGTTGGTAGTGAATGGGTTGGATATAAAACAGGAACTAAAAAAGGTTCTGGAACATTAAAAGGATGGAAAGTAACATCAGAAATGATTCAACAAGGATTTAATAAATTTGAATTACTTGCTGAATTGGATGATCCAGAAGCTTATGGCTGTGAACGAATCAGGCTTAAAAACTGCAGGTTTTCAAAAGTTCAATTAATTAATGTCAAGCCTGGTGAATTAGTAGAAGAAGAAATGCCTTTTGTATTTACAGGTTATGAACTTGTAGATCCAATAGTTGCAGATTAATTTTAGGGAGAAATATTCTCCCTGTTTTTTTTATTATTAAATTTTAAATAGTGAAAGAGAGGACTTATTTTATGAAAAAAATAAATGAAGAAGAAAATAAAGTTTTAGAAATGAAAGAAAATGATATTATAAATGCTTTAATAGGCGAAAGAGAAATTCCTACTGCTACTGTCATAGTTACTTTAGATGCTAAAAAGGGTATTAGAATACCTATAGTGCTTAAAGGTCTTTCAAGAAAAAGAATGGACTTTTTAAGAAAATCATGCACAAAGAAAAACAAACTTGATGGTGCTGAATATGATGCAGCAGTTATTGTAGAGGCTACAACAAATTTTGATTGGAATAATCCTAAATTATTAGAAGAGGCAAATGTATCAGATGCAAGACAATATGTATTAAGAAAATTATTAGCTGGTGAAATAAATATATTGATTGATAAAATTTTAGAACTTAGTGGATATGGCAGTGAATTAGAGGAAGCTGATGCAATAAAAAACTCATCAGCCGAGGAGGAATAATAACTCGGCTATACAATATTTTTACTATGCATAATATAATGCCACATGATTTTTATGGTGTTCCTAATAATGAAATATCACAAAAATTGATGAGTGTATTCTCTGATTATGAGGTTGAGAAGCATAATAAAACTATTGAAAAGATAAATAAGAAATGATTATTAAATTACGATTCAAAATGTATCTTGATAAAAAGTATAATAAGAAAATTTGTTTTAGAGATATAAAATAATTTAGATTTCAAGTGATGTCAGGAGGTATAATCTTGGCTAATAAAGAAGTATATAGACTTAGTATAAATGTTAATGTTACTGGTGATAAAAAGTCAAAACAAAAAATATCTGACTTAGAAGGTGTAACAGAAAAAGTAGAAAAGAAATTAAAAAAATTAAGCGATATTACCGCAAGTCCGAGTGCTAAGATTAAGGACAATGCGTCATCAACCATAGAAAAAGTAGAGTCTAAAGTAAAAAAACTTAGTAGAGCAACTGGAACAGCTAAGTTACAGGCAAAAGATAGTGCATCAGTTGTTGTGCAAAAAGTTATAACAAGAACAGAACAATTAAATAATAAAAAAATAAAACCCAAAATTGATATTGATGACAATGCATCTAAAAAAACAAAAGATATAAAAGAAAAAGTAGATGAATTAGACAAAAAAAAGGCAAAAGTAAAAATAGAAGCAGAAGATCAAGTAACTAAAACTATAGAAAAAGTAGATAGCAAATTAAAAGGATGGCTTAAATCAGGAGCTAAAAAGATAATATCTATTGGATTAGCTGGAACAATGCTTGTTGGTGGATTGAGTATAAAAAGCACTATGGAAACATTCACTAGCTTTGAACAAGGATTATCTAATGTAAAAGCAATAACAGAAGCAACAGATGCAGAAATGCTTCAGCTTAAACAAGCTGCATTAGATTTGGGAGCGAGTACAGCATGGTCAGCGAGTCAAGTTACAGAAGCAGAAGAATTGCTAGGCCAGGCTGGATATAGTACACAAGAAAATATAGCAGCACTACCAGGACTATTAAGTTTAGCAAGTGCTGGTAGTTTAGATTTAGCAAGTGCAACAGATATAGCGGTTAGTTCTATGAAAGCATTCAATATAGATGCATCCAAAGCAGGTCATGTAGCTGATGTATTAAGTTTAAGTGCCAATGCGACAAACAGTGATGTTACAGATCTAGGTGAAGCAATGAAATATATTGCACCTGTAGCAAATAGTTTAGGAATAAGCATTGAAGATACAGCAAGTGCAGTTGGATTACTAAGTAATGCTGGGATTAAAGGTTCACAAGCTGGTACAGTTTTAAGGCAAACATTGAATAGATTGGCTAGTCCAACAGATAAAGCATCTGAATTGATTGAAGAGTATGGAATTAAGGCTTTTGATGCACAAGGAAATATGAAATCTTTGGGCGAAGTAGTAGATATATTAAATAATTCTCTTAAGAATTTAAATAGTCAACAGAAAGCCGATGTTATTAGTACTATTTTTGGAACTGAATCTATGAGTGGAGTTCTTGCACTAATGAATCAAGGTGGTTCTGCTGTAGCTGAATTAACAAAGAGATTAGAAGAAGCAGATGGAGCAGCACAAAAGGTAGCTGATACTAAACTTGATAATTTAGCAGGACAGATGGAAAACCTAGGTGGAGCAGTAGAAACAATGAAAATCAATTTAGGTGATAGATTGGCACCATATGCAAAAGAATTTGTGACTTGGGTGACTGATAAAATACCTGTTTTAGAAGATAAAGTAGTAAGTATTGTAGACTATATAAGCAAACATACTGAAGATATAAAATCTATGGCAATAGCAACTACTGGCGTGGTGGGAGCAATAGCAGGATTAAGCGTAGCAGGTTCAATAGGTAACTCTATTAGTGGAATAAGTAAATTTATATCTTTAGTAAAGGGGGCTGGTGTCGTAAAGGAAACTACTGAAATAGCAAGTGGATTTAATCTAATTGGTATAGCAGCTGAAGGATTACCTGCATTAATAAGTCCAGCAGGTTTAGCAATAGCAGCAGGAGTCGCAACAACAGCTTATGCAGTTCATAGTTACAATAAACTTATGAATGAAAGTATTACTACTGCTACAGAAGATTTGTCTATTGGTGAAAAAATAATTAATAAATTAACTGGAAGTGTTCTGAAATCTAAAAAAGAGCTTCAAGAAGCAGGAATAGTTTATGATGATTTTGGAGAAGGAATATCAGATGATTTTAAAAAGGCAGCGCAGGACGCATCAAAGAGCCTACTAGAAATTGAGATGAATATTAATAGATTAAATATTGACAATATTATGGATGAATCTGATAAACACGCCTTTAGACAATACATTAATGAATTTGCTTATGAAGGTATTAATGCCATGAAAGAACAAAAGTCTAAAATAGAAAGTGAATTCAATAAAACATTCATATTAGATGGAGTTGTAAGCGAAACAGAACAAAATGTAATGGATACTCTAGGAAAATATTTTGAAACTGGTATGAATAAACAAAAACAACTAAGAGAAGATGTATATAGAATATTTGATGAAGCTTTTGTTGACCATAGTAAGAGTGTTGATCAAGCAATGTCTGAAATAAAAAGTAAATTAGAAGAAATGAAATCACTTGAACTTGAATATACCAAAGCTAATAATGCATATGAACAGGCATATGCTCAAAATCAATTTAAAAATGATGCTAAAAGGGTTACTGGAGTAAATGGGGCTAGTGAACTAATGCAAAAAAGAGCAAAAGAACGCGATAAACAGCTTGATGAAATTGATAATAATTATAAAGGTACACTTGCAAGCTATAATTCATTCTTATCTAATCCTAATATATCAAATGAAGAAAGAGAGGTTTATGAAAAAGGAAAAATAGAAGCTGAAACAGAAAGAAATGAAGCATATGCACAAGCACAAGCAGCATGGCAATCAGATTTAGAAACATTATATTCAACATTTCCTGGTGCTAAAGATAAAAATGGAAGAAGTTTATTAAATGAATATACAGGAGAAAAATTATCACCTGGAGATATTCGAGCACAAAATAGAATGGATGCTATGTTAAATGACGTTTCAGGGCTTAATAGTGTTACAGAGAGTGGAGTGTATTCTTTTACTAATAGTTATGGTAATCTTGAATCATTCTATGTTCAAGTTGACGAAACAACTAAAAAGATTACTGGATTGTATGAAACTGCTACACAAAAGGCAGGTGGATATACAGAAGAAATAAGCCAAAATATTCAAGGTGTTATGTCAGAGCAGGAAAGTGCAGTATCACAAATTATGAATAATCTGTCTACTTCACACCCTAATTTAGATTTAGCAACAAATACTATTAAAGATTATAGTGGTTTTACTATATCAGAATTAGAAAATGTAACAGTGGCAGCAGATGGAACTAGAACAGGAATAGCAACCATCAATGATACTCCACTAGAAATAAAAACTAATGCAGATGGAGTTATACAAAGCATAACATTAGTCAATAAAACATTAGATGAAATTAATGGTAAAACAGTAAGTGCAACTGTAAATATAACTCAGAGTTCTTCAATTCAACAATTAAATCAAGAAAAACTAGAAATGCATAAGAAACTGAGAGGTTATGCTAGCGGTACTGATTATGCAACAAGTGGTATTCATGAAGTAGCTGAACATGGTATGGAATTAGTTGTAGGTAGACAATATAGAAAGTTTGATGGTGGTGAAAAAGTATTAAATAATAGTAAAACAAAATCATTCTTTAATGGGTTAAGAAAAGCACAATTATTTCAGCCGCAAGTTCAAGTTGTAGGATCTGGCAGAAATACTTTCGGAGATATAAATTTAAATATCAATGATAGTCAAAATCCAGAGCAAATAATACAACAAGCATGTCAAGAATTTGCAAGACAACTTAGGGAGGCATTGTTTAATACTAAATAATTAGGTATAATATGGTATAAAAGGGGGATAGATGATGGATAAAATTAAAAAATATTTATTTTTAGCAGGAATAATATTAGTTATATTGTGTTTTTGGGGAATTTACACTTTAAAATCTACTAATATTAATAATAACATAACATTCCAAACATCCGAAAATACTTCAAATGATGAATCTAATGATACATTAATTTCAACAGATTTATCAGGAATATATGAAGATAATTCCGATGTCGAAAAAGTTTTAAATTTGCTTAAATCTAATAAAGATTATGAATCATTTGATGGTATTGATATATCATTGATTAATACATTACTAGATAATATAGATGCACATCCATCAAATTTTTATTTTACTAAAGAGAAATACTCTGATAGATTATCTTATTTTAAAAAGGCTAGTGAAGAACATGAAAAGAAAGTCCAAGAACAAATCAAAGTTAATCTTGAAGAAAATTCGGATTTTATAAATGAAATTCAATCAAAATACCCGACTTTTTCTATTGATTCTATATCTGGTTCAGATGATGAAGAAAAATCATTATCTATTAAGTCATATAAATTGAATAGTAATGATGAAACATATAATGTTGTTGCAGAGTTTTTAACATATGAGGAAACTAATTTAAAAAGACATAATATTAATAACATTACATTCTTGTATGAATATAATGGAAAATCAGAAGGCATGATTTGTTGCACATTATCTGGAGGAACTTATACTCCAGTTATAAATACTTTAAAATAATAAAATATATAAAATAAAGCACTTAGTTAATAACTAGGTGCTTTTATTATGCAAAAAAATAGGGAGGTGCATTTTTGTGGATATATATTTACTTGATAATTATGCTACACAGGCAACTGGAAATACTAGTACCACAGTTTATTCAGATTCTGATTTAAATAACAGTCCTATAAGTTTTCATTTTCCTGTCAATCCTTTTAAAAGTATATCAACCCCAACAGAAAGACGTTTTAAGACTTCTGATATTATTGGGTATGGTCAAATAGATATACAGAAGAGTGGAAGCAATATTGAAGAAATATCATTTGAAACGTTATTTCCAAAAGAATTTGATGAAGCTTATTGTAGATGTGCGATAACAGATACACCATTAAATATAGTTAATAGATTTAAAAATTGGCAAAACCAAGATAAGCCCTTACGTCTAATAATTACAGATTTAAATATCAATATGTTTGTAACTATTTCAAAATTTACACCTACATATTATGCAGGTGAAGAAGGAGATGCATATATAAGCATTACCTTTAGGCAGCACAGAGAATATAAAATTGAGACTTTGCAGTCAGCAAGTTCAGGCCAACAATTAAATAGCAGAAGTGGTGGAAGTTCATCCTATAAAAAAGGTGATAAAGTCAAGACAAGAGCAGACACATGTGTTTATGCATCTAACTCAATGACATCTAAATATTTAGGTAAAATAAAGGCTAATACTGAAGTAACTGTATATGCTGTATATGGCAATTGGATATCTATTTATTATGGAAATTCAGGCGGATATATTGGCATTTCAACGGTGACAAAATGATATTAGTTTTAAAAAATAAATATAAGATAACTCTTTTAGCTGAAAAGGGAAGTTTAAAAGAATCAATTAATTCAATTGCCTATACATTAGATATTACAATAAATAAAACTGCCGAACTTGTAAAAATAGGTGTTACCAAATATGACAGCATAAAACTCTATGAATATATAAATGGAGTTCTTGAACGAGTTTTTGATGGTTATGTATATACTTTAAATGGAAGTGATAAGGATCGTACAATTCAATTAACTTGTAAAGAACGAACTATTAATATGGAAGAGTCTGAAGAAGAATATGTTTTTGCAGAAGGTACAACTGCTACACAAAGAGTAAAACAGTATTGTAAAGATTGGGGAGTACCACTTGATAGTAATATTTTAGATACTAAAATAGGCCTTGCAAAATGTAGAAATAAAAACACAGTCTACACATTAATGTGGAATGAATTAAAAGAAACTGCTCAAAAGGGTGGTAAATTATATAAATACAGGATGGAAAGTAAATTATATTTATTTGAACTAGGAACAAATTCAATCGTTTATAAATTAGATTCTATTCGTGAAGAAAGTTCAAGAAAAGCGACAATTAATGGAGCTGTAACACGAGTAAAAGTTTTAGGAAAAAATGATAAAGATACAGTTAAATCTCCTATATTGGGAACATTTAAGAGTGGATATGAAAAATATATTGGAACTTTTCAAAAAATTGTGCAGGATGATAACATAAAAACTTATGCTAATGCACAAGAAAAAGCTATTTCTATGTTTTATTGTGGAGATGAGACATGGACAATTGAATGCTCAAAGGATATTCCAGTTATTCGTAGTGGCGATAAGGTAAGCCTTGACAATGCTGATTATTATGTGTGTGATATTACTCATGATATTGGCAATGATAGCATGACTATAACCGCAATGAAAACTTTAAATATAATTCGAGGTAAATATTATGCAGGAAATTAATAATGTAAATGAATTGGCAAATACAATAAAAAAACATATGAAGAATGCTGTTAATAGTGCTTCATTTGCAAATGGATTATCTTTAGGATATAAAACTACAAATGGTGTTATTGTTGATGGACACAAAAATGAATATTGTGGATCTGATTGTTTGATTTTAAATCAAATAACAAATACGTACTCAACCGAAGAGTCACAAGGACATACTCATAAGTTTAGTTTAAATGATATCTCCACTGGTGATAGAGTTTTAGTTGCTTTATTAGGTACAACTTGTGTAATTATAGGGAAGGTGAATATCTGTGGCTGATACAAGTATATTTCCAGAAAATTTTTTAGAAGATGAACTAACTACATTAAACGATGATTTTGAACAACAACAGAGCTATGCAATAGATTTTGATACTATGACCTATAAAAAAGATTCAAGTGGTAATATTATTTTACTTGATAAATTTGAATCTTATTTACAATGGTGTCAACTTGCTGTAATGACTGAACGTAATAACTATATTGCATATGATGAAAAATTTGGAATAGATGCTCTTATAGGTAGTTCTGATAGAAAATTAATTGAATCAGAATTAGAAAGAATTATAAGTGATGCCCTATTAGTTCATCCTCTTACTCAAAATGTTGATAATTTTATATTTACATGGAAAAACGATGTTGTTTATTGTGAATATAGAATTATTTCTACTCTTGGAAGTTCATATAAAAATTTAGAAAGAGATTTTAGGTGATAAATATATGAGTTATGAATTACAAATACCAGACTATCTAACTGAAAGCGCTGATGATATTCATGCAAGAATGATAAAAGAAGCTCCTAAAGGTATAAACACTGTTGAAGGAGATATGTTTTGGAATAATACTCGTCCACTTGCAGAAGAATTAGCACGTGCTAAAAATATAGCATTAATAAATGCTTTAAAAATGGGAATCACTCAAACTGCTAAAGATTTATATTTGGACTTAAAAGGAGAGGCACAAGGTATTATACGTAAAGAAGGCAGTTATGCAGTTCATAAATTAAAAATAACTGGACAAGCTGATACAATTATTAGAGCAGGACGTTCAGCTTATGTTCCTGCAACAGATGATGTTGATTCTGTTGAATTTATTATTCAAGATACTGTTATAATTTCAGATGAAGGTCTTGTATATGTAAATGCTAAATGTACTACTATTGGAACTGCTGGTAATGTTAAGTTGGGTAAAATATCTATTCTTGATAAAAGTGATGGTATTTCTTCAATAGAGAATATTTCAATTGTTTCATTAGGTGTTAATTCTGAATCTGACGGTGATTATCTGAATAGAATATTAGATAATGCTGCTAACCCAGCAGGTAGTGCAAATAAGGCTCACTATAAGCAATGGGCCAAAGAATGTGATGGTGTTACAGGCTGTAAAGTAATTTCTACATGGAATGGACCGAATACTGTTAAATGCATTCTTTCTGGAGCAAACAATACCATAGTAGAAGATTCTATAGTAACTACTGTAAAAAAATATATAGATCCATATCCAGAATATACGGGTAGTGGTAAAGCTCCTGTAGGTGCAACACTTACGGTCGTTTCATGTGTAAAAAATAATATTAACATTGCTGTAAAAATAGTCTTATGTGAAGGATATATAATATCAGACGTAACTAACTTCATTACAACAGATCTTAAGTCATATTTTTCTACATTAGATTTTGAAAAGACAACATATGTATCTTATGCCAAAATCGGAAATGTAATATTGAAATCAGAAGGTGTTGACGATTATACAGATTTAGAACTAAATGGTGCTAAAGAAAATATCATTTTACAAACAAATGAAATTGCTGCAATGGGTACATTAAAAGTAAGTGAGGAGTGATTGGATGGAAATTTCAGAAAAATCAATTCAACAATATTTAGTTGATACATCTCACTATGTTCCGGATTATGTATCTGAAATTCCTGAAAATTCAGCTATTCAATATGTTATAAATAGAGAGCTTTCTAGATATTATTTTTGCATTCAGGACATATTAAATCAATTTAATATTGACACTGCTACCTGGGGACTAAAGATATATGAAAATAAATATGGGTTACCTTATAATTCTAATCTAAATTATGAAGACAGAAGAAAACTTATAAAAGCAAAAATGAGAAGCCACGAAATCGCAAATACAGATAATATTATTAAAATTTGCGAACTATTTGCTGATAATCCTAAAGTAAAGCGACATGATTCTGAAGGCTATTTTGAAGTTTTATTGGAAACTCAAGATAGTTTTTCTAATTTTACTGATAGTTTAATCCAACTTATTGATGACTTTAAACCAGCTCATTTAGGTCAAAAACTTATTTTAATGACTAAACATGAGTTCACTAATTTATCTTATTTAGGTTCAGCTATTTTATCAAAAACACATTATATATTGTCTTCAGATTTTGCTGATAATTATTCATTAAAATCAACTAATAACTTAGCAGCTGGTTTATTTAATACATCTAAATATGTTCTTACAAATGATTTATCATATCACATGGAAACAAAGGCAAACGCAAATCAAGCAAGTGCCAATCTCTCAACTTCACATTATATTTTACGTTAGAAAGGACTGAATTTAATGGCAAATTTTAAGACAACAATAATTACAAAAAAGGGCCATGCCTTAATGGCAAAGTTATCAGCCAATGTCGCAACAATGAAATTTACAAAGGTTTGTTCATCTGACTTTGACTATTCAAATTTAAATAATTCTGAATTAGAACAAGTGATTACTTTTAAAAATTTAAAACAGACTGTACTACCTGACTTAATCACAGTTGTTAATACTACTACAGTTAAAGTTAGTGCTACAATAACAAACACTAATTTAAGTGAAGGCTATTATTTAAGAACTATTGGACTCTTTGCTTTAGATCCAGACGATGGAGAAATATTATATTCTATAACTCCAACTACTGAAGCTGATTATATGGCCGCAGATAACGGAATAACTAAAAGCGGTATATCTTTAGACTTGTTAACTACAATTTCTAATTCTGAAAATGTAAGTTTAGAGGTTGATCCTAATGCTATGATTTCAGCAGAGACATTTAATAATGTTGTTGGCAATGTTTCAGATTTAGAAAATGGAGGCACTAATTTAGTTGATGGAATAAATAAAAATACTGCGCGATTGAACGATTTGGCGAATCCAAGTATTTTAATCAATGGTGATTTTAGAAAACCTATAAATCAGAGAAATTTTAGTAGAAGAAGTTATACAGGTAGCAATTGGGCGTATGGAATAGATAGATGGGTTATAGGAATATTGGATAGTGCTGGGCAAAGTGAATGTGTATTAAATGATGGATATATATCTTTAAAATCAAAAGCAAATGATGGTTGTATAAATATATATCAAATTTTAGAAAATCCACATCTATACTATGGAAAGACCTTGACAGGATCATTTAAATATAGAATCGTGAAAGGTCAACCTAATAGCTTTAATGTGTCTGCATATAATAATTTAGTCAAGAATGGAGCATTTTTTAATTCTAACACATCTGAAAATAAATTGATAGCTGATGGAGAATGGCATGTGTATACATTCACATATACGGTGTCTGGTCAGAAACTAGAAGATAATTTTACTTCTTTATTGATAGGGATTGGATCGCTAGTTAAAAATGTATCAGATGAAGATTATACATGGGTTAAACCTACAGTAGATACTCAGATCGATATAGAATGGGTAAAACTTGAATTGGGATCTATTGCAACTCCATTCATTCCAAGACCATATGCTGAAGAATTAGCTTTATGTCGAAGATATTATGAAATATCATCGGGCGACATTATCATTTCGGGTTTTAAATCTAGTACTGGATACGAAGCAGAATGGACATACACAGTGGAAAAACGTATCAATCCAACTATAGACTATGGTAATAACGGGATCGAAACACCAAAAAAACTTTATGGATTTATACCAGGATCTCTAGGAAATCTAGATATGGATTTTTCTGTAAGAGCTGACGTCAAAAAGTGTAGGTTTGCCACTAACTCATTTAAATCTGATGATAATAATCAAGCGGGAACAGCAATCAGTCTAACTGGATGGTTTAGTGCTGACTCAGAAATACGTTAATAAAGGAGGAATAAAAAATGTTAGAACAAAATAAATATAAAGTATATATTAAAATTGATGAAAATAAATGTATTACTAATGTAGAGAGTAGTTTAACTCTGACAGATACATCTGATTATATTCAGATAGATGAAGGTACTGGGGATAAATATTCGCATGCTCAAGGCAATTATTTTCCAAGAGATAAGCCGTTAAGAGATTCGCAAGGTAGATGTAATTATAAATATGTAAATAATGAAGTTGTAGAACTAACTGATGAAGAAAAAGAAAGCTTATTTCCTACACCAGTACAGCAACCAACAGAACAGCAAATATTAAATGCTAAGTTATTGCAAGATAATGCTAATATGCAACTAGAATTGGAACAACAAAAGCAATTAAATGCACAAATATTATTACAAATAGCTGGAGGTAGTACAAATGATTAGTTATATTAAAGAATACTATTTGTTAGGACTTTACACAGAAAGTAATTTAGATGTATTTGTTAATGCTAGATGGATTACAGAAGAACAAAAGCAAGAAATTATTGCAAGTAAAGCTACGCAATAGGCTCAAAGGCGGTAAAAAATTATACACGCAAATATGTATTTATATGTATAAATAAGTATATAATATATGTGTAAATCTTTGTGTATATGTATAAATTTGGAATAATAGAATTTGATGTTGTATAATCTCCATGAAGGGGGTTATTTTTTTGAAGAAAAAATTAAATATAACATTAGATCCTGATATCTTTGAAGAATTTTGTAAATATGCAGCAAGATACGGAACTTCAATTTCGAGTTGGATAGAAGTAAAGATGAAGGAATTTATCGAAGAAGAAAAAGAAATTGAAGAATTAAGAAAAGAAATAAGAGCTAGAAAAGGCACTAGATAATTAGTGTCTTTTTATTATATCCGAAATCAGTATAAGGTTTTTAGTCTTTCAGATATAAGAATTTTATAGTAAATGTAAAAAGAAAAATTAAATATAGTATAATATAATTATAAAATTTGCATATTGAAAGAAAGGATTTTACTAAAATGGATATTGATATAAATACATTGTTTTTGTCATTTTCACTATTTAAAGTTTTAATAATCTTAGGAGTGATAATTGGAGCTGTAATTGTATTAAAAAATAAATAGTGGGAGGAAATAACATGTATAACACTTCATAATATATTGTGTTAACATTTGCAATTATGCGTAAACCGTTGTAAATCGGTGGTTGTAAGTGTGTGTGAATATATTCCATAAAGGGCTGAAGTGATGTAATAAACTAAATAAGATTTAAAGCAAGATTTAAGCACCAGTAAGGTGTTTTTATTTTGTTTATTTTTATATTAGATAAGAAAGAAGGAGTGAATTAAAATGGATACATCTTAAA
>OCAO01000245.1_pt1 | contig 29242 bp, 40 predicted proteins | sample 1477151 | NCBI WGS metagenome assembly OCAO01 (sample SAMEA2580298, study PRJEB22360) | human gut metagenome | biome: human gut; feature: human-associated habitat; material: faeces | place: Denmark | collected 2008/2010 | reverse complement strand
AGGAGCTATCTTTAAACCATCTCTTTTGGGATTTTTGAACTAATTTGTATCTATTTCATATCCATAATATCATATTTTTTAACACTTTTCTATATTTTTCTACTCAAAAAAAGAAAGCCTATCTATAAAGGAGAGGCGGTCGGCTTTCTTTCTACTATAATTGGAGTTATATCTATATTTTATCATTCATTTTTTTATTTTTCTACACATAATACATATTTTATTGATTTTTACTAATATTATTAGTGTACCTTTTGTTCCATATTGTATAAACTACAATTGAATAATCATTAGTTTTTCTCCTAATATTATTTAAGCAGTAGTAAGATTAACTTGACTACTGCTTAAATGTTTAACTAACTTCTTCAACTAATATTTGTCCTTCTGTTTCTATATAATTGCACAAGTTTTTTACTTCTGTCTGTTTATCAATATTGTGTATATCTAAATTACTATATCTTCCTTTTAAATACATCAACAAATTATATGTTGCTATATCTTCATAAAAATCAGACTGCTTATATAATAAATGTATTCTAGAATCATTATTTATATCTGAATCTAATAATAGTTGAACTTTTGAAAACCATTCAGTATTTTTATTTGGAGTAACTGGTCTAGGAATAGCTTGCATATAATTCCATCTTCCATTTTTAAAAGAAAAATCTATCTTTACTTCTAAATCATCTAAATCCTTTATAGGTCTAATTATTTTATCTGATTGTATTCTTTTATTTAAATTTTCATTTTCTTTAAAAATTTTTTTCATATACTTTTTAGCATTCATAGTTGCTGCTTTTTCAACATCAACATTGTTTTCGCCTACATATTTTTTTAGAATAGTTTTGAATAATGCTTCTGAATTTCTAGTAAATGCAACATTAGGTTTAGATAATATTATTTTTTGATTTTTATAATATTCATACATCTGACCCATAAAATTTTCATCATAATAAGAAGCTATATTCAAATCACCTACAACACCTGAAATGTCTTCTTTACTTTTATCAAGATAATATTCCAATATTTCTCTATCTGTCTTATACATATTCATCTCAGTTTGATTTTCTAAAAGTGCTTTCAATTTGTTAGAGTATTCATCCAACATGAATATTTTTACTTGCTTTTCTGCAAAGTCATGAAACAATAATCCAACATTAACAACTTCTCCCTTTAGTTCGCTTGGCGAATATCTTATGATACTATATGTTATTTTCTTTCTTGCTTGTTCCATATTGTAATATTCCTCCTCTATAATTAGTAAACGCCCTATTATTTGCAAGAATTTGTATAATGTATTGAACTGCTTCTTTTTGTCTCATTATAAAATTCATATAACAATTTATTTGATATTCTTTATTAATATACCAACAATCTGGTACATTGTTGCACCATTCTAAAATCATACTTTGATTTATTGATTTTATTTTTGATACAATATCAACAAATGAATGATTATTAACATCTTCTAAATCAATATGTTGTTCCAATGCATTAAATATAATTCCTGAACTACAAACTCCTGCTTGTTTCATAATTTTCATAATACTTAACGCAAAATTTTGTATATAGGCATCCGTTATTTTGCTAATTGATAAATTGTTTATTTTTACATCATTCCAAATTGGCGAAAAAAATGAATGTCCATGATCTATTGCATATATTTTTCGTGTATTCGTATTACTTATTAAAATATTTCCTTCATTATTATATCTATCAAAATTAGCAATTAATATATCAAATGCTATAATAGATGCAATATCGTTTTTATTATTAACATCTTTAAAAAATTTATTCCATGATTTTATTACGTATGGCTTCCCCATTCTCACTAATTCTTTATAGTTATTCATTAAATTATTCTCTATTTGTTTTAATTCTTCTGTTGCAAAATATGTACCTTTTTCAAATCTATATGCAAACCTTATTTCCGGATCACTCTCAATAGTCTCTTCATAAATTTTAGCCACTACTGCCTCCGGCATAGGCACACCTAAATATTTTCCTATCTGAAAGGCAAGCATTTCATTAAGGAACATACAATCATATTCTACGAATTTCCCATTTTGATATACTTTTTGATTTTTTAATATATACTCCTTTTGATCATCGCCAATAACCTCTGCTGGTCTTGTTACACCATCACCCATAGGCTTTAAAAAAGTTTCTACTTCAATTTCTCTCACTACACTTTTTACCTCCATTTTACTATTTATTCTTTATATATTTTATGATAAAATGGAATTATAAAATATATAATTTAAAAAGAACTCTATTGACTATTAGCTGTTTCTCTGAGTTCTTTTTTATTTTACTACAACTTGGACTATTTTTCCATAAAATTAAAAGGCAGCACATAAGAAATTAATCTTACATGCTGCCTTTTATAATTGGTATTGGAATATTTCTATTTTAACACATTTTTACATAAAAATAAAAGCCGATTAAAGAAATTAATCTCTAACCGGCTTTTACTCTTTATAGATATATGCAATCGTGCATACTAGGGTTGCAATTACAAAAATATTATATCATATCATTTTATTACTTTTCAATTATTTAATTATAGATACTATTAGTAAATTCATTTACATCTACAGGACCATCTATACCATTTACCTTTCCTTTCTCTGTATACTGGTGTCCAACTCTTATATAAGAATTATTAGGTAATTTCCATGGAGTATTATTATAGTTTGCTTCCCATAATAAGTACTCTGTAAATTTTCCTTTTAAATTACTTAAAAATCCTGTGTATGTGTAAATTCCTATTTTCATATTAGATAATTCTTTAAATTTCTTAATAAATCTTTCTGCATAATCTATTAATCCATTAAAATTAGTTTCTATATCTAACATAGGAATAAGATCATTGGATTTATTCTTAATAGCATTATAAAAATTAGTTGCTTGTGTTTCTGGGGAACTTGTACCAACTAAGAAATGATAAAATCCTATTTTTAATCCCACAGACTTAGCATTACTATAGTTAGCATCTAAATATCCATCTTTAAATGTAGTACCTTCTGTAGCCTTTATATAAACACACTCTACACCACTATTTTTTACTTTATTAAAGTTTATACTTCCATTATTATTACTTACATCTATTCCCTTAAATATCTTTTTTTCTATCCATACTCCAGAACTATCAAAAGAATAGTACTTTCCATCTATAAGAATAGTTGCAGAGCTATACATATACCCTTGGTCTAAGTCTAAGTAATACCATTTACTATTAGAATCTTGGAACCAGCCTGTTAGCATAGAACCATCTTTTTCTAATCTATACCATTTGCCTTTATCTTTAATCCAGCAATTAGAAAGCATTTTACAAGTATCTTTTTCTAAGTAGTACCATTTCTTACTTGTAGGAGATTGAATCCACTCACCATCTAAAGCATAACCTTCTTTATTGAAGTAGTAGTATTCTCCTTTTATTTGTTTCCATTCCTCTTTACAGTATGTTTCTCCATCTGTAGAAAACCACCATTTTACTTTTCCATCTTTAATATCCTTATTCCAACCAACTTTATACTTTTTCTTTTCAGGCTCTTTTATTTGCTTTTTATCTTCTAATGCCCAAAGCTCTTTTATAATGCTAGAATTAATATCTAAATAATATTTTCCTTTATCTCCATTATAATCTCCCCAGCTATTAATGATGATTAATGTATCTTCTTTATATCCAATACATAACATAGCATGACCACCACGTTTATTTCCTTCTGGGTCGGATGGAATAACTCCACCATTACTATTAGCTTCATAGAAATTTTCATATACTCGTACTGTGATTAATATAGGCTTTTTATACTTAACCAGGTACTCTTTAATATTTTCATTGTCCAAACTTATATAAGCTAAGGATTTATGATCATCAGCTTCATCTAACAGCTTTTCTTTTCCATACTTATTTAAAGTTTCTACAATAGCTGGATATTCTTCATTTACTGGAAAAGAACTTTTTCTACAATCTCCATACTTAACTAGATTTTTTAGAGCTTCTCTAGTTATCATTCCTGTACCTTGAAAATCATCTTCCCGTCTATTGGCATAAATAAATCCTACAGAATACATATTATCCTTATTTACACCATCTATATAAGACTTCATACAGCTTAATGCATGTGCTACGCATGAACCTATAAGTCCTTGATTAAGTATTGGATAATCATAATCTAATATAAATTCTTTTGGAATATCAACTTTCTCTCCACTGCATGAAATCATTGAATAGTCATAGTCTCTTAAATCTACTGGTGACTCTATTGCACCTAGTACAAATTTATTTTCCATAAATAAAACCTCCTGAATATAAAAAATGAGCAGCCATTAAGACTGCTCTAAATTACTTTTAATTTAAACTGATACTTGATTCTTTAAATTTCCTAAAGTAACTTCTATTTGTGCTTCGATATAACCACTTAAATCCTTTATTTCTAAGTTGATTAAATCCTTCGACTCTTTAGATAACTGATTTAATACATTTTTCTTTACAGATTCAGCTATCTTTTGTAATTCTTCTTTTCTAACATCTCCATCCTCTGTCTTTTCCTTGATTTCTTTAACCAAGGTTTGCTCCATTTTTACTACATTCTTAGTTACTAAGTCATTAGCTCTATCTATTGCGGAATTTATTAATGCTTTTTGATTTTCATCTTTAACTTTATCTGTTTCTGCTTTGACCTTTTCTGTTAATTTTTTAGTATAAAGTGTTACATACGCAGTACCTACACTTATAGCTCCACATGCAATAATAACTAATAATTGTGTTAAACTTTCTTTAATCATTTCCATTTTATTTTCCTACCTTTCAATTTTATTTTTTATTTCTTCTACATCTTCTTTAATCTCTTCAACCACATTAAATTTTGTGGCCAACTCTGAAATTACTTCTTGATTCTTACTTATTACATTCTGTAATTTCTCTTCTCTTAACCTACTTTCTTTTCTGGTCTCTATAAGTAGCCATATAAATAGTGCTGCCCAAGCACCTTGACTTACTATAGTTTTTGCCAATTCATTTTCCAATGTTGCACCTACTTTCATGTAAAAATAAGCAAAATAAAAACACCTTACTGGTGCTTAAATCTTGCTTTATAAATTTACTCTGCTATTAATTCGCTAAGTTCTGTATACTGTTCTACTGTTATTTTTCCTCCAGCTAGAAATATATCTAATGTACTAGATATTTCAGTAAATTCTCTTTCATTTTCCTCTTTCTTTAATTCTGCATTAATTCTGTTCTTTAAAATTTTGTATAGATTCATTTTACATTCCTCCATTTTCTATTTTATTTGATTCTATTTCTAAAATTGTATCTTCTACTTTAGAAATAGTACTATCATCTGTATTGTTTAAATATTCTTGTATATCTGCTACTCTAGTATCTTTTTCTTTTACAATAACCTGCCCTGTTTGTGTATTTATAGACTCGATTATTTCATTTTCTCCTATTTCTGCAACCATACAAGAATAACTTTTCTTAACTTCTTCCCCTCCCTGTAAGGTATAAATTATGTTTCCTTCATTATCATATACTATCAATATTCTCATATTCATACTCCTATTCCTTATAATTTATAGAAAAAAGAAATATTGTGCTATTCCACCCACATGATGTGTTGGTATTCCTCATATACAATGTTCTTCTATCATTTGATATACTTAATACTATTCTATTATCACTAAAGACTGGTAAGTAGTTCATCTGCAATTGTCCATTATTTACAATGATATAAGATCCCACTAGTAAAATATCAAACGGTGTATTAAAAGTTATTCCTACTGTTCCTCCAGCAGTCCAACCAATTCCATTACGCGTAATTGTTTCGATTGTCGCTATAGATTTAGCTTTCATAGCATTTCCTGTAATTAAATTACCATTTACCCAAGCAGTATATCCATTTAAAATTTGTGCTGCTGTAGCATTTGCTGGTGTTTGACTTGCTAAACTATTGGCTGTAATTGTTCCGCCACTTATATATCCTGCTGGCAAAGACTTAGATTGACCACAATTTAAGTTTGCATTTATTGCACCATTATTAGGTATATTCTGAGTTACTCTTCCATTACCATCATGATATCCTTTGGGTATAACCCACGTTTCATTTAATGATAGTTCTTTATTTGTTCCTGTATTATTTGGCATAGCTCCAACTAAACCAGTATCATCATCATTGCTGAAAGTATATCCTGCTAGTACATGTTCAGCACCTACATTTCCCTCTGCACTAGCTTGCAAGAAAAAACAGTCTGACACACTATTGTACCAAACTGTATAAGCTTTTCCTGCTTTAATATTAGGCGCTGTTGTTGTTCCTGGTTTATAAAGTGGTTTGCCATTTATAGTTGTTGCTGCTTTATTATTATTTACTTTTGCTATAAATGTTTTTGAATATCCATTCTTTAATGTCAGCATAGATAATGTTATAGCCGTTGCTGTTCCTCCTGCTTCTTGATATAGCGAATCATCTATATGCTTATTTAATTTATCTTCAATATCATTAACTATATTTTTCAATTCTTCAATTTCACTTTTTTTAGCAAAAATGATTGTTGGATCTATCTTTAGTGTGATATTTTCTGTATTAGAAACTGCTAATATCATTTTAATTAATAATTCTTTTGTACTTCCATCATCTGCAGTTGGCTTATATGTTTCAGCACATTTACTGATTGCAAGCATATTGCCTTCATCATCAAATGCACCGTATTCTCTAATTGTAAATCCTCCTACATTGGCAGGTACCATAACTTCAATAACAATCCAATTTGGATTTTTCTCATCTGTCCCTACATGAGTTATATTTCCTTCCCATTTTGTATTTACTAAATCTGTTTGCTTTTCAGTTGGATTATAATACGAGCCATTACCATCTCCTATTTTTAATTTAGTGAAATTGACCTTAGTTCCCATTGCACCACTGTTTGCTATTTTGGCTTTTCCTATTTCAGTTAATATGGTATAAAATTGTGCTGCCATTAAAATATCATCTCCAATCTATATCTATTTAGGATACGTTGTTATAGTTTCTAAATTTGAATAATTCACAATCGGTATATATATATCTGCTTTACTTTCAATTTCGGTTTCCTGCCATGGGTATGTTGTTATAGTTTCACCAGTAAAAGATGTTGCTCCTATATAAAAATTAGATTTAGTTATCGCAGTTAATTTATACTTTACACCTAGATGTGCTGGCTTTACTTCAGTTATTGTGTTATATAAAGATTCTATATCAGTTAAAAAACCATTATAACTTTCTAACAATAATTCAAACCAATATTCTGATGTATGTTCAACAACTTCTGTATTATCTGCATAAGCATTGCAAATATTTTTTATGGCTTCTATTGTAGTTGTTCCTGTTCCACGTTTCTTGGCTAAAAGTCTTTTTCTGCGTTCTTCTATAGTCAATGTATTATCAACTTTTAAACCAAATTCTTTTTCTAATATAGTTAATCCAATACTTTGAGCTCTTTTAATAAATGTTTCATTTAAGCTAATATCTACATTACTTTTTAGATTTTCAAGCTGCCTTTCTTCTTGCTCTATAATTGAGTCCATTGTAGGACCTTTAATATTTCCAGGATTCATATATTTTTTTAGTTCAATACTCATATATAATCTCCTTAGTTATACTATTGTTATATTTAATGTTCCTAGAATCGGAACAGTATTATTGGGTATATCTATATTGTTTCTGTCTTCATTTAATAAAAGTTCTCTAATGTCAATAACACCCACATGACTCATCATTATTGCACTTATTTTTGCAATAGATATATAGTTTATATCCCTATTATCATCTAAGTATATAAAGTACTCTTCAATTGAACTCTTTATGCTTTTTTCAATCTCTTCCTTTGTGTATTCTTTAGTATTTATCACTAGTTTTGCTGAAACATTAATTGTTAATTCACTACTAGAAATCACATAAACTTTTGCTCCCACTGGTCTAACAGTTTCAATATAACTTTTTACTTGATCTATTAACTCTTCATCTGCACCCCTATGATTACTATCAGTTATAACACAAAGAACTGAACCATTTTCTTTTTCATATTTATCATTTTTACATTCATATACATTAACAGAACCAACTCCTTTTATCGAAAGACACCATTGCTTGTAATGTGATACATTTCCGCTAGTAGCTATTTCTCTTACTTTAACATAGTATCTTTTTACAAATTCCTCATCAGATTCTTTATCATAAGCTTCTGTATATTCTGACTCATTTGTAACACTTGTAATACCAGAATATTTAATTGGGAAATAGTTTATCTCTCCAATATTCACATTATATTTTGATCCAGCCTCACTTGATACTACATAACAAGTTCCTGTTCCATCTTCTCCGATAGTCATATCACTTTCTGTAACATATAATCTATTATCTAAAGTTCCCACTATACTACCTAATGGTAATATAGTTCCACTTGCACCTGTAAATTTGACTAAAACTCTTGCATATGTTGCTGTTTTTCTAATTAATCCATATTCATCTGCTCTAAGGTCTATATAATCTGAATATTTATTCTCTAAAGCCAGACTAATAAAAGACTTTTTCTCAGCTTCATCTAGATCTAAAAGTGAAGTGGCTATTTCCATAGCAACAGGCATAAGGTTGTTATATATAAAACTATTCTCACTTGTATCTACGTCTCCAAGGCTACTTGTCATTTCCTTATATATTTCTTCTGCTGTTTTAAAATAGGACAAATATATCACTCCCTTCTTAAAAATAAAAAAGACTTAGAATTAATCTAAATCTACATAAAAAGAATCACTATAATCTCCATAAATACTATTCATAGTAAAGTTTATACTATATTTGCTTTCTTCTAATGTTGTATAAAAATCACTTATTCCAATAACATACTTATTATCAACTAAACAATCAACTAGCATTTGATATGCGTAAGTATCACCATAACTTTTACCCTTGCCTATAAGCTTTTTAAATTCACTACCATAATTGCTAGAGTATATTATATATCTGCCCTTATCTGTGTGTATTTTCCTATAGGCTTGTGCAATTACTGCATCTATACCACTTACTATTGTTGCCTGTCCTAGCTCATTTAAAATTACTTCTCCTGTATCTAAATCTATAGCGTAATCTTTTAAAAGTGGTATTTCATTTTCTTTTACATTATTTATTTTATTGTTATAAAAATCAGTAGGAAATAAACTCATTAACTTATCACCTCTAGTACACAATATCTTTTATATTCATTATATTTACTGTCATATTCTATACCATAACAAGCTACGTAGCTGCCTATATTAAGTTTACTAGGATGTGTAATAGTATTTATAGAATGGCTATGCCCTTCACTTGTACTTGTGCTAATATTTACAGCTTCAGTCCACTCTAGTAAGTACGGATTTATTCTTAGATTTTTAGAATATAAAGATAACTCTTCAATTTGTATTATTAATGGATTTATGCTTGTAACCCTACCAATAACAAAAGGTTCATCTTTTGTATTTCTATCCTGTTCTTTTTTAAATATCTCAAAAAATAATTCTGTACCTTTATTCATTCAAAACACCTCCTAGTACCCCTTAGTATAAGTTCCTTTAGTCCACATATCGGCTAATTGATTTGCTCGTGTAAAATTACCACTCAAAGCATTAGAACCTAATAAACTTGCAAAAGCTTGTTTGGCAGTGACACCATTTTCTCCCTTAATTAATTTCCATAAGTTATGATTATTGTTATACAACCATGATGGAGAATAGTAACAAGCATCTAAAAGAGCATCAACTTTACATTGGACCAAGCTTACATTTAAAACTTTTAATTTCTTTTTTAATATTTCTCCATAGTAATTTAATATCTTAATTAACCATTGTTCAGCTTCTAACTGTGTGCATGTTCCTTTAGAAATTGGATTAAATCCAAGTATACTTGTTACTGCTGCTGTACAGCCATATCCAATTGTAGGGACTCCTACTCCATCATTATATACTTTGGCTCTAAATCCTTCTTTATCTTCGAGCCATTCTATATATTTAGTCGAAGCATAACTATTACCTTTAGAGAAATCATTACTTAAAGTCGAAGTACTTTCTTTTGCTTCTGGCAAGACTCTTCTTACTGCATATGTTGTTTTTCTGCTATAGTCATGTATCATAACATTAGTTCCTTTTTGCAGAGCTTCTATACATTGTCCATTTCCAACATAAACAACAACATGACCAGCATGCGGAAATACTAAATCTCCTGGCTCCCATTCATCCATATTACTTTCATCAACTTTGGTTCCTTGTTTTACTTGATCATATGTAGTTCTATCTATTTTTTCTCCTATTTCATCTGAAAATTGATTATAGCAATAGTAAACAAGACCACTACAATCGAAACTATCTGGACCAGCAGCACTCCATACATATGGCTTTCCTATCTGCTGCTTTAATAACAAATATATCTTATTCCATAAGTCACTATTTCCACTAGAATCACTATCATTACTTTCAGTTGTATCGCTCCAGTCTTGTTCATCCATCACACGACTTGGAGTTAATATCAGTTTACTAATAAACATTCCATTAGGTTTCCAATCATGATCTACACTTTTTATATACATTAAACAATCCGTGTATTGAGATAGGAATGGAATTTGAACATGAACACCAAAACCAACCCTATAATCTAAATCACCAATACATTCAACTTCGATATCTTCTTTAGGCTTACAGTTATCAGTTAAAATCCTCATAGCTTTTATGTAGCTATCTTCATTACTATTAACAGTTACAATTTGTTGTCTTATACCATATCTATTTTTTATACTTTCTGCTGCTGTAATAGTATTATTTATTATCACTTCTTCTTCGTCTTCAGTGCCATTATCCAAATTTAAAGACTTCTTTACTGTATTCCTAATTTTAAGTTGTTCTTGTTGTGCTTCTGCAAAACTTGGCATTAATCTTCATCCTCACTTTCCTTAGATTCTCCAGTTTTAAAATCAACTTCATTTCCATTAGAATCATATAATCTAACTCTAGTAACAATATTGGTTGCATCTTCTTTATAAGACATGGTTAAAATATTTCCATCCGGATTAGGTAAATTAGGACTACTACATGGCTTTATGGTTTGCTTACTCCAATATCTATCACATGGCATTAATGCAACATTTCCAGCAACATCCATGTACATATAATAATAAGTGCCATAGTTTCTATAAACTTCTGTAGCAATCATCATACAAGCATCATAGGCGCTTTTATTTTTAACTAAATGACTTATATTTATTTGAGAACCTTCTCCACTAGGTCCACCTAAAATTCCTTTGATGCTATATGGTATTTCTAAATCATTAAATATTTTACATACTGCATCAAAAGCAGATATATCATCAAAATTATATGTAACCATAGACTTAGTTAAATTTCTTATATAGTCGTACGCTACAATTGACTCCATTTCTTTATCTGCTTGTATAGTAGTAGTTTCTACCTTCCCCTTAAAGAAACACCTAGACCCTTTATAAACTTCTATTCTCTTTCCTGTAGATATATAAAAACTTGGTAGAGCTGTACTATATACACCATATGCTAAAGTTATATTTATCTCTTGTGCTACTTTATCTAAGCTGCAACCATACTTTATATCTATAATTAAATCTTTAATATTTTTATAAGTTCCATCACTTTCGTATATATAAACATCTAATCCTAATGCCATATAGTAAGATCCTTTCTTTAATTTTGTGTATAAAAATAGCACCTACATTTAAGTAAGTGCTTATAAATTTATTATTTAATTGCTTTTAATTGTGCTATATCATTCCAGTTCTTAGATGTTACAACTTCCATTGCATTTAAATCTTTTTGCATATTATCTAATTTATTAACTACTTCAATATGATTACTTGCGCTTTTTCCTTCAAAGTCTGTAAACTGCTCTTTAAATGATTTTATTTCATTTTCAATATTAGTTAATCTTTTATTGGTTTCTTGTTGCCCAACTTGTAACTGCTTCAATATTTCTAATATTTCTTTATCCACAATTATCACCTCACTCGTATTATATCACGTTAAACTTATTTATAATACTTTTTTATAAAATTTTTATTTTCTACTTTTATATTGTATAAAAGTAAAATGTTTTGTCAATTATCTAATTTTATACTGATTACCAGCTTCTATTTGTGTATTATTCATATTGTTTAATTCCATTATTTTAGTATAAGCAGAACTATCACCATAAATCTTTTTAGCAATAATTAAAAGAGTATCACCCTCCTGTGCTGTATAGGTATTACCACTATAATTAGTCGTATATGCACTACTTTGAAACTGTGTGTATTCTTTATACTCTTGAAATTGTATATCATAATATATATTTCCACTAGAATCCTTACGTCCAAACTTAAAATCTTTAATCTGACATAAATAATAAGACCCCCAAGTCTTAAATATAAAAGTAAGTGGAGTCTGATTATTTTTCCAAGTTAATATTTTATTACAATAGTATTCGTATGGATCTTCATTACAATTAGAAATGTCAAAAGGATATTTGAAAATTTTATTCTTATCCATATATCCATTTTTAGATTTACTATCATATCGTCCTAATTCAGCACGATAAGGAAAAAAGCAAGTAAATCCCCATGTAGCCAACCTTCGATTCATTCCTACTGGTAATTCTCCATAGTTCATTAATTTAATAGTTTGTACATCAGAACTTTCATCAAACATCAAATCAGCTGGAACAACTGGAATAAGTAAAGTTTCAGCTTCTTTATTATCTCCATATAAAGGTTGCAAACTTATTTGACTATATGCTGTTAAAGAACTAATTACTTTACCCATATGTTACCTCCTATTAGCTTGTGCTTGTTTTAATTGATTAATCCAATCATCAATGTTATCGGAATTGATTTCCATATGTTCTATATGAATATTATAAGAACCTAAATCATCACTATTTATAATTTCTTTTAAATTTGCTTTTTTTACATCTGATATATCTGAATTTTTAATCATATTTGATATTTGTGAATCAGTTATCATATTTGATGTGTCACCAAATTTAAATCCTGATATAATACCTGATTTTAAAAGTTTTTCTGTGGTTAATCTATACGGTATCCCCATTCCAGTTGCATCATATATAGTATCAATTGCTTTGCTTATCCATGGATGTTCTGAATCAAATTCAGCATTATCTTTGTTAGTTCTTATTGTCTTTCCATTCTTATCTTTTATTCCTAAAAAATTAAAACCCTTATCATATAATTTTGAAAGAAAACTTTCTCCAGCAGCAACAAAATTACCATTCGCTAAATTACTTCCTATCTCAATATCAGATGTTGCATCTATAAATTTATTATTTGTAATCATTTCTATTATCCTAGGTAAATTATCAGCTAAATCCTGTAAAGCTCCACTATCCACTAAATTTATTAAAGCATCTGATATAACGCCTATAGAATCAGCAATAGCTTTCCCGACTTTTTCCCAGTCTGTTTCTTCTAACAAATAATTAAAAGCTTCTCCAAAGGCTTTAAATCCTTCTCCTAAGCCTTGACTTATTTCTCCAAAACCTTTAGTAGCACTATCACTTTTTAAAGTATCTTTTAAGTTATTTACCATATTAATAAACTCAAATAAAGCACTACCTTTTACTACTTCCCCAGCATCATCTAAACCCATTATAGAAACCTTTATTTGCTCCCATAAGCCTTTTAAATTATCGATACTACCTTGTGCATTTTGTGCATATTGTTTGGCATATCCATTAATATTATTTTCTGGATTTCTAACATAATCCATTATTAATTTATATGCTTTTTCTGAGTCAGTTACTGTGCCTTGCTTATTGAATGTATTTTTTAATTCTTTATACGTAGATTTATCTGTCTTTTTTAATTCTTCTAAGTATTTTTTTAGCTTAGTAGTTGTGATACTATACTCTTTAAGTCTTTCCCACTCACCGTTCATTGCGTCTTCTATCGCTAAACCAACTTCTTTGGCAGTAGTTCCATCACCCCTAGAACCAACCATGTCAAGATAACTATATAAATCTGCTTCATTTGCATATATTCCGTTCTTTCTCATTATAGCCATTGCCTCAGCTAAAGAACCAGGGTCAGCAAATGTATCTAATGCAACCTTTGAAGCAAGTTTATAGGCTTCTCTTCCTTCTTCTTCACTGCCATAGAATAAATCTAACTTAGACCTAGTGGATTGATAACTCATAGCTGTGCCTAAAGACTCTTTTATACCTTCATATGAAAACATATTATCTGATAATCTGTTTAATATATCAAATCCTGTATCCATAGCACCATCTATCTTTTTCAAGACACTTACAGTTGCCATTACTCCAGTTCCTATAAGTCCAAGTTTTCCAACTACACCACCAATACCACCAGATAAAAAGCTTTGTGCAAAATCCTTTATTTGATTATATCCACTGCTACCTCCACCTTTAGGATTAGGTGTTATTGGCGATTTAGTATATTCAACATTTTCCCATGCTTTTTTCCATGCCTCGCTTGAAGACATACCAGCATTTTTATATTCTTTTGCTAACTTTGCTACTTCTTTTCTAGCTTCTTGAATAGTCTTTTGAGTGTGCTTTACAATCTTTCCGTTAGTGTCTTCAACAATATTTTCGATTTCCTCTCCTAGTTTATCAATTCCTTTACCAATTCTATTATTATTACCTAAGACTTTATCAGCAAACTGTTTAAATCTATTTTCAGCACCCAACACCTTATTAGCAAATCTAGATAAGGCACTAGAATAGTTATCCTCTAAAGATAATTTACCACCAAGTATATTTTCTTCATCAGCCAATCTAATCACCTATCTTTCTAAATGGATTTGCAAGCTGTCCAGTAAATTTAGCTAATTCAAAACTATTTTGTGCATTTTCTTCCCTAAAGACCAACATAGAAGCAGTATAAAAGTCCCTTTCTAATGCTGTTAATTTTTCTAACTCTTTTATACTAGCTCCATGTATGTTTATATAATAAGCATAAGTAAAAAGTTCTACGTCGGTCTTTATTAGTTTTTTAATGCTTCAATTTGTTTCTTGAATATTTCATCAGGACTTAAATAATTTAATCCGTTCAATTCCTCTAATATTTTAGTCATTGCAATAATCTCATTTTCATGAGGAAATAATCTTTCAACTATTCTTACAGAATCAGTCTTGCAACCATAAGCCTCTAATAACTGTGGATTTCTTAAATCATCTATACTTAAATAGATCATGTAATAGGTCCCTTGTTTATAATCTGTAACCATCTTTTGTCTAACATCAGATAAATCCCCTTTGCTTAAAGAATGTGCTTCAAGTTCTCCACCTAATTTTTTTATAAATATGCTGCAAGTCTGCTCCTTACCTTGTGCTTTTACTAATTCTTTCTTACTTATTAAATCTTCAATTGTTAATTTTGCCATTATATAATCATCCTTTCAAATGTTATTTTCAAATTTAAAAAGAGTGAGATATTGCACTCACTCTTACCAATCTTCTCCATCATCAATTATTTCTTTATAATCTGCATTAGATATTAGAAATCCAGCTTCATAACTTTCTTCACTAAAATCATTTTCAGTAGCTAGCTTCATTAACGTTGTTTTTCCTTTAATCCAACAATCGCTTATATATAAACTTTCCTCTTGTTTGCCATCTGGAGTATAGTTTGTACCTTCAAAGTTAAAAACAAAATTTTGTAGGTTCTTTGCAGCTTCTAATATAGCTGGTTTAAATCTGCTATAGGTTTTATTTAATTTAAAAGATATTGTACATTTATAGCTCATAGCTATTTCTGATTCACTTGACTCATTCATCAACGCTAATGTCTTGGTGTTAGGCTCTATGCTTACCTCACATTCTTTCAATTCTGCAAGGTCTATGCCATTAATCCTCATATATCCCTTGTTAGTTCTAACAACGTCATATGGATTTATTTTTAATGTTCTCATCTATTAAAACACCTCTCTTTATTTTAAGATGTGTATTGAAGAACTAAGTCTATATCTTCAATAGTATCCATTATTCTAAGTGTTGCCTTAGCAAACACATGAGTTTCTAAATTTTGTTTTAATACATCATCATCTGTCATATCATCTGTGTCAACACCTCTGCCCTCTAGATATGTTCTAGTAGCTTCTGCATCTAATTCAGCAGTACTTAATACATCATTGCTTAAGTAACCTTCATTAGATATATTTTTCAAGTAACTATTTAAAGAATTTATTAATGTTTTTCTGTTTATATAAGAGTTTCCTATCTTACCAAAATACGATTCTTCAAAAATTTCTCTCATATCAGCTTTAACCATGTCTATAGTCTCAACTATTCTTATCTTTGTAAGTGTTTCCGATTGGCTCGGTGCTATTGTTTGTAAAGAGTTAACTCCTCTACTAAAAACAATATTATTACCATTGTTAAATAAAAAAAGTTCACCATTAGCAACGCAAGTATCATTGTCGTCTTTTATATCACAACTAGTAACATTCTTAGCTATATGATTAGTAATAGATTCATTTGCACCTAAAGTACATAATAACATTGCGACTTCTGCTGCATATTGCTCAGATGTAATATCATCACCTAAATTATCTCCAGTAAAATTAACTATTGCTTCGTGATCTGCTTTATAATTTGCTAAAACTCCTTTAAGTGGATAATCTTCATCATTTCTTTGAGATTTAATGAAATCAGCTACCTTCTTTTTATCTGCATCAGATGTAATCTGTGGAGCAGATAACCAACCATTAAGATTAACTTTATTTAACAATTTAAGCGCATCATCTAAGCAACCAGTAATTCCACTTTCCTCGCTATGTTTGGCAGCAACTACAACTTTTTTAACTCCATAATCACTAAAAGCTGTTGCTATAATAGATTTATTGGCTCCCTCATATTCTTCTGTGACCTTCTTAAGCTTTGTATAAGTATATAAGCCTTGTACATTTGTATCATCTAAAACTAAGAATAAAACACCTTTAGTAGCTCTTGTATTAATAGTTTCTGATAATGCTTGAACTAAAAAGCGGATGTTTTGCATAGTATTGTTTGTTGGCATTATATAATCACTCTCCTTTCAAAATTTGCATAATAAAAAGGACTAGCATTTCGTGCTAATCCTCTGCATTTACTCTTAAATGTAATAATTTCATTAGAGCAGTATAAGTTGCATCTGGAGTTTCTTGTGGTTTTTCTCCCTTGCTATCGTAATATTTAAGAGTCATTTGTAATGTTATATTATCATAATTATCTACAAGCCTTTTATTGTTTATAGGAAGACACCTACCACTTACCTCGATATATTCGTCAAATAATTCTTCAAGCTCTTGTTGAGCTTTTAAAGAGCTCTCCTGTGTCTTTACTTCTTCGATATACTCAATATAGATATTAAGTAACTTTTCACGCCTATTAAATGCTGTTTTACTTTCTAATGGAGATACTATTACATAAAATAAACCATTCTCTATTTCTGTTTCAGATTTCTTTTTATTAACTCTTACTTTAGCTTTTGGGTAATTTTCTTTTAATGTCTTAGAAACACTATATAATAAATCTACATATTGTATCATTTAATTTCACCCAACTTCTGTTTTAATTTTGCACTTAGTCCAGCTCTAGCGATAGTTAAAGAGTCAGCTACTACGTGCTTTCCTGGAACATATTCTTGTTTTAATTTCTTTCCTATTGCTGGAACATATTGCCCTGGATTTTGTTTATGACCATTTTCATAATCATCTGCATAAGGTGCTTGATTAGTGTCATATCCTATTTTTATGGAATGTACTTTTCCTTCTACTTTAATATCTCCACTAGTGGCAGACCTTCTCAGATTTCCAGTAACAACACCAGTACGACTTTGAATTTCTGCTATTCCTTCAATTGCAGATTCTTCTAGAGTTTCATTTATTGCATTGTCAATTTGCTGTTGAGTTGCATTTATTTTCTTTATAAAATCTTGAAATCCAAATGTATTACTCATTTTCTTCTACCTCTAGAATTTTAACAGCCTTAGTTTCATTAAGCATAATTTCATAATATTCATCATCCCAAGGTATCTCTTTAATTTCATAGAACTTATTCTTAAACTCAATAATGCAATCCTCAGCTATTTCGGGAATAATATCGCAAAACATTCTTCTAGTGCATTCAATATTATAGCCATAATTTTTTTTTGCTTTTTCAGAATTATAAGGCTGCACATCAACCATAATAGGCTCATCATTAATCTTACTATATCCTTCTCTGTCGATACCACACATATCCGTATAACTCTTATAGGCATAAATATTAATTTCTTTATTGTAAAACATGAAATCACATCCTTTAATAGAATGTTTTAATATAAGGTGCTGGCAACAATGCTTTAATATCTTCTGTAATCGCAAAAGCTGTATTACCATCTATATAAGTTCTGCTTCTATCTCCTTGTGTTTCAGACTTAACATTCCTATTAATATTAGCTTTTTGGTACTCATATGCACTACTAACCATTAAAATAACAGCTTCACTAAAGTTTTCTTCAACATAATCAGAATCAATATTATCATTATTAAGATAATTAATTATCATCTTTTCAGCAGTACTTATATAAATTTTTAATTTAATATCTTTGGATGTATCCTCTAGTTTAATGTCTAAAAACTCTTTTACTTGATCTAACATTATTTTTTACCTTCACTAGCTTTTTCTTTTTTATCATTTTTCTTATCGCAAACTAATTTAAAACCTTGTGCTATATATTTATCTCTTGTATTTTCATCAGCTGCAATCTTTTCAACATTCAATTTTTGTAATTTATACAATTAACTCGCTCCTTTCATAAGAAAAAGGACTAGATATTAAATCTAATCCTACTATAATGCTTCTTTAATATTAACTCTACAAAGCTTAAGAGCTTCATCCATAATCCATAAATCATGATACTTTCTATAATCTAACTTCCATGCATCTGCATCTTGATTTGTGTTAGGATCAAAAATTCTAATCTTATCAGTCTTATTTACTGCTATAGGAGCATATTGTGGAGTTATAATCCAGTTAATATTTTTAGCATCATCAGCACCTACAAATCCGCCCGCTTCTTGTCCACCAGTTTTACCATCATAGAATGTATATTTTGTTTTCATTCTAGCACTTGGGACCTTTATGATTGGATGACCATCTAAAGATTTAACTTTAGTAGTAATCTCCCCTCTTTGGAAATCAGTAACATCTAATCTCTTACTTACTTTTTCATCTTGATCTAAAATAGCAGCTATTGGAGTTGCCATTGTGATTACTAATGGGATATCTCCAACTATATCTTCAATTTCTGTAATATCAGCTTTTAATAATTCCAACACATTAGCAGCGGTAATTGTATTGCCACCTTTAGCTAAGCCAGTACCTGCAATTGCTAAACTTGCAATCTTAGAATATCTGTAAGCATCAATTTCTGGAACAACTTTAGTCTTTTGGAATTGTCCCATAGCATTAGTAGCATTTGCTACGAAATTAGATTCATTAACATCCATAGAATCTAACATAAATGTTCTTCCTCTATCTTGTGTCATTGTCTTAGTTTCATATTCTAGAGTTATAGCACCTTGCGTAAAGCCTTTACCTCTATCATAATCACCTAAACCATCCATATTCATTTTAGGAATTTTAACTTCTTTACCACCATTATAAATTACTTGTCCTGCATTAGCATCCATCCAACCAGATGTTAATTTTGCTACTGCTGCTTGATCTAATCCTTGTTGAAATAATGTTGCATATGCAATTGTATTAATTGCCATAAAATATCACTCTCTTTCTTTAAATTTATTTTTTACATCATCATTTTTGCAATATCATTTGCTGTAAGTTCACCTGATCCATTTTCTCCTGGAGGTGGATAATTACCAGCTGATAATTGCTCTTTGACATCAGCTTTTACCCTCTCATCAATAATTGCTTTAAAGTTACCTATAGACTTATCAATATTATCCATATTGTTAATATTGAAGAACTCTAATGTTTTTATTGGATCTAATCCTGCTCCACTAAGCATATCTTTTAATTTGCCAGTGTTTTCAGCTTCAATTCTCTTAGCTTCTGATTCATTAAATTTCTTTTCAAGTTCCTCCATTTTTAATTGCTCTGGTGTCTTTTTCTTACCAGTAGCCTTAAGAACTTCATCATTAATAAGTGTTTGTAAGTTCTTATCTTTCCAAGTCTTAATGCCATCAGTAACACGTTTGTCCCCATACGATTGTAAATATTGTTTACCCTCTTCATTATTGGTTACAAAGTCTTTTACTGCATCAAGTGTAATAGGTTTTTCAAACATTTTAGATATATCTTCATTTCCTTTTAAAATTTCATCTATATCCATTTCCTCATCTGTTACATTAGCCAATAATTGTGTTAATGATTTTAATTTCATTGTATTAACTCCTTCCCTACACAGTTTTATTACTAATCCTGTGTAGTTAAAATAATATTTTGCATAAAAAATAAGCCTGTTTATTACGTCTAGTGCTTAAAGACGAGTATCATTTAACTTTATTTCTTATTGTATACAACTTCTTCTTCCTTTTAGAAAAGCAAAATCGCCATTTAAATAAATTAATCTGTAACCACGCTTCTGCATACTTAACGCCATCTTCAGTGTAAGTTGTAATGTAATGATGTATCATATGTTTACCTCCTATACTCAAATACAATTTTCAAATATTACTGTTGCACCTATTGGTTTATTTTCTAAAATAAAATTTTTAAAATCATTATACTTACTTTCTTGCTTGCACTTTGATTTTATCTTTATAGTCCCAGGTTTTACTTGACTAATAATTGTATCTCCAAAGCCCATAAAGTCTCTAGCTTTTTCTTTAATCCATTCAATAGAAAAAATAATATACATGATATGGTTTCCTCCTAAATACCTTTTTGTAAGTCCATTATTAAGGCTGTAAGTTTACCAAGTAACAATAATCCTTCATTATCTGATACTACTTCGCCTTTAGCTTCTCTTTCTTCTATATCTGCTAATGCTTCTAATGTTTCAGTAAGAGCTCTTGTCTTTTCTGCAAGTTTTCTATAATCACTCATAATAAAATTCCTCCTAAAATAAAAATAAGCCTATAACGTTAGACTCACACGAGATGTTGGATCACCTTAACCTTTCTCAACACTGTTTTTTCTTGATATCTCCATTATTTCTAAGACTGTTTTGATTGGTGTACATATTGGTAATTTTAATCTTTTTTCAACTGGTATAAAATCGGCAAATAGATAATCATTTCTCTCACATATATTTCTTTTTGATGTTCCATCATAATAAACAAGTTCTAACTCTCTATATCCTTGACATATACTTTCTACATTAAGTTCTTTTATAAATATGTTTTTATTTTCTTTCTTGAAGTATTCAACGATTTCTTCATAAGAGCTTAAATTTAATACATCTTTTAATGTGAAGATATTTTCATTCTTTTCTTGTGGAATTTTCTTAAGAACTTCATAATCTCCTTCTATTTCAATTTCATCTGGAACAAATGCTAATTTTAAAGTTGGAATTTCTCCACCCTTTATTTTTACATCAATTTCAGTTAAATTTCTTGTCATATCATGGTCATCAATAAATACTTTGCAATCACGTGTATTCATGCCATTATTAACAATCTTTACTTTCATACTACTTCTCCACCTCTTCTGATTCATTGTTACCTATAGGATTATCTTGCATATCTTTAAGTAATGTTTTAGCTTCTTCAACAGCTTCATGACCTATAGCTTCTTTAGTACTGCCATCTTCATATAAAACAGTATATAAAGCTCTATCCGGTTTATCTCTTTCAAAAGTAAACTTAATACTTGCTTTTTGTATTGACATACTATCCCTCCTATTTTATATCAACATTTTCCGTTGGTATTGATAATACTACAATCGTAGTCTTTTTATCTTCTGCTTTAATGCTTATTTCTTTTACAGAATCTGTGATATCAACATCATTTAGTGATATTTTATTTCTTGCTGAATCAATTAATAAATTCATAACGACCTCCTTAAAGTAAATCACATTTAACATTTACTAAAAAATAATTACTGAATATAAGAGCCTGGTCTTGTTGATGTACGTGGTACAAATTCGCATCCATTTCTAGTTTTATTTACAGTACTATTAACGTTTAAAATGTCATTACATAATCCTAAAATTATCTTAGCTTCACAAGTTAATAACTTCTTTTCATAAAACATATCATTAATTTGTGAAGGAATTTTTCTATACTCTTCATCTGCACAGTCTATTCTGTCTGCTACTTCTTGAAAATCCTTATTAGTTTTAATATCCGTATTAAATCCTCCTTATTTTTCAGACCATAACGGCTTATTAACTAGAATTTCTTTCACTGAATCAAGTATATAAATTGCTTGGTTTAGTGAAAGATTATCTTCTTTCAACACATCATATATTTTATCAGTATTCTTTTTAACTATATTAGAATTTAATTTAAGTTTATTAAGTTCCACTTTTTCACCCAATTAAAACATCCTCCTTAAATTTTTGCATAATAAAAGCACCTACTCATTTTTCTAAGTAAGTGCTTACTAATTTCTTCTTAAATCTCCATGATTATATGCGCAATCACCATTTCCAAGACTACAAAAATGCTTTAAAATATCTTCATCTAACTCTTTAACGTCTTTAATATCAGACTTTTTTAATATTTCTTGAAATTCCGCTAACTTAGTTGCTTTCAATAATTTTTCTTTTAATGCTAACTCCACCTAAACCAACTCCTTAATAAAATTATACAACTTTATATCTTTCTCTTTCAAGTTATTTGGATTTAAAATATATCCCTTATATCCCTCAGAAAAATATTCCCCTAACACTTTATAATTGAACTCACCTGTTGAAAAGTCAATTCTTTCATTTTTATACATATCTTTATCATATATTCTTGACTGATATTTTGATATAAACTTAGGACAATCAACATCTAAAATATCTATTTCTTGAATAAATTCTTTAGTTGTCTTTATATTTAATAAACATGTAAAAGAATCTGGTAAGTCTGCTTTTAAAATATTTATAAATTTTTCATTATTATATAGATCAAATTTAGTTTCTAATGCATGGCCTAACTCATGAAGCAATTCTCCTTCTTCCATTCCTTCAAGTATAGTGACAACACCTGTTTTTCTATTGAAATTAGATGTTCCAGTAGGAACCACTTTTATTTCTTTAACATATTCATCTAATATTTTTCTATGAGTTTTAGGTAACATATTTAAATCATTTTCTATGGCTATCAAATCTTCTTTACTAACATCTTTTGAATTGGACACTCTTAAATAATTCGATTTTTCATTCTTATCTTTCTCCCATTCTTCATATGTCTGCCAATTAACTTTCTCTTTAATTACATTATCAAGCCTTTGTGATGGTCTCCAATCTTTTGAAAGTAAATTCACATAAGTACATTTACAAAATGGATGCTGTGGCAAATCTACAGGCTTCTTATTTGCTGGATAATCTTTTCCATCATATTGACTACACTTTCCACAAGTTTTATGGCATAAAGTAGCCATATAAAGAACCCATTTAACATTATGGTCTTGTCTCCATTGTTCATTTACACCTTCTTGCACTCTTGCAACATTATCCTGTACAAGTCTCTTACTTTCATAGGCATTTTCATTATATTTTTTCTTAATCTTTTCTTCAATTTCATTAACTGTAGTTTTTCCATTAAGAAAATCATTAATTTCAGCTTTTAAGTCTTTTTGCAAATCATTCTTGTTGTCCCACAGTCTATCATCCCAAGTCTTATTATCAACTTTTTTATTAATAATATCATTCAGTGTTTTATCTTCTACTAGCTTTATATCCCAATTAGCATTTATTCCAATATCATTTATATAATTATTGATATTGTATTTATTTTTACCAGTAGATTCTAGTAATTCTTTAGTTTTTAAAGTCTCATAATTAAGTTCAGATTGAATCTTACTCTGTATTAGAGTATTTAATTGTTTTTTTAATTTAAGCTTGTCAGAACTTGCAATAGACATAATAGATTCAATTATAGGATAGGATAACATTATTTTTGCTATTTCATTTAAAATACTGTCCCTATTTTCTTTCTGCTCAACATGAAATTCTTGTATTTGTTCATCAGATTTATTATTTAGCTGCTCTGTAAAATATAACTGCAAGTACAAATATTCTATTTCAGCCTTACTTAACTTATAACTAGGTAGTATCTTTAATATTTCTTCTCTATCCATTATTATCAACTACCTTATCAAGATCTACTTCATTTTCAAGCTCTCTTTGTTTTTCTGCATCAATTAATTTTTGCTCCCTATCAGAATTATACATAAAGCTAAATAAAGTTCTTGCAGTTTGTTTACTTAAGACTCCATCTGGAATTTGAGAGATAATTTGAGCAATACTTACATCATCTTGAGGAATGTTTAATGTGAATTTAGCAGATATATCTCTATAATCATAATCAAGTTGTTCAATTTTATTAAAGTATTTAAATAAGAAATATAATCTTCCTTGAATAATATTTTTCATACTTCCTTCACTATCTTTAACTCTTTGTTCAAGTCCAATAAGTCTATTTCTAATAGCAGAGCCACTAAGGTTACTTTGCATTTTCTCATTAGTATCAATGTGATTACTTATTTCATACATATTTTTCTTAAGCAGCCCAAGAGTATTTTGTACAAAAGTATCATTTATATCTTTGGTTAAAAATTGAGCTTTAGCATCTTTTTCACCAATAGACATAGCTCCCTTTTCCTTAAGATAATCAAGTTGAGTTTTATTATCCTCATCTTTAGTCTTTGTATCTAACTGGCATCCAGTAAAAATTAAATAAGCAAGTCTATAATCAGATATTTCATTAACTATATCAGATAAATTAGTTTCAAATGCATCTTGTAAATCCTTAAGTTCATTAAATAAAGTATCCTGTTCTTTATATTGACTTATAGTTCCTACTCTTACTGGAACTTCTCCAAAGGTATTAGGAGTAGCATCACTAATTTCATTTACTAACGTATCATCTGTATGATAAATAAAATCTTTTGTATAAATATCAATATAAGTTTTTGTATCAAATTTCTTTTTAAAGAACCTTAAAAACATTTCTGCATTTCCAAAATCATCTGACAATAAATAACCATCTCTAGGACTTACAATCTTAGCATTAAACATTTCTTCATCATTTTTCTTTGATGTATAATAAAGTTCATACACGCTCCCAAAAGATAATAAATCTCTAAGCAGCATCTTTTCATGGTTTTTATCCCAATGTGCTGTTTTCTTTTCAAGGAAATCAAGTTCAGCTTTATTATCAGATTTACTTGTATATGTGATTTTATTGCTTACTAAGTATGCGACTTCTTCCTTAATGAATTTTTTAATAAAATTTGTTCTTACTTTTAAGTTACTTCTTTGAGGATTGTGTTTATATTCCCTATAAGCATCAGATTTACCAGTAATGCAGTAATCATATATTTTATCATATATTATTTTTCTAGTTTCATAATCACTTTTAACATTACTTAACAACTCACTATTATCACTTAAAAAACTCATTTGCTTACCTCCTTTCTAAATTACTGCAGATCTATCAAATATTTGTACTGAAGCTACTGTCTTTATAGTTTTAATTTTATTTTCTAATTCTGCTAAATTATCAGGCGCATCATCATGTACACTGTATAATTGTCCTTGGAAATCTAATATTTCATCAATAGCCTTTTTACTATCTTCACAATCAGAACAAATAATAATTTGTCCATTGTTTACCGGATCAACAATAGTACTTATTTTTTCATCTTTATTCTTTTTTTGCATTTCATTAATCCACTCATAAGATTTACCTTTAAGAATAGGACTTGCTGCAATCAATTCTTTAATTTTAATTACATCAGCACCCTGATATGTATTCTTTTCAATATTAATGTGAGTAACATCAAGATTTCTTTCAAGCATTTTTACAGCTTCATTGCAATATTGTTCAAATGCTAGTTTTTTATGAACTATATCTCTTATATAAGTAAAATCATTAGTAGCTTTACTTCCAACCATAATATTGGTTGAGTCTGATTTTTTATTTGTTGTACTGGCTGGGTCAATACTAAGCATAGTTTTAACAAAATCATGTGTTTCAATTTCTTTTTTAGTCTGCGTTCTAACAGATTTAAACCACTTTTCACCTATAGAACTTCCATCATTCATAAGTTCGGTCATAAAAGCTATTCTGTTTTCCCAATACTTTACTGCCAAATCATTAAAGCAGTCCCATTTTTCAGGCCACCATACAGGGAATTGCATTTCTTCCTTGTGGTCCTCATAGAACTTCTTAGCTTTTTCTTTTCTTTCATCTTTATTTAGCTTTTCATCAAAATAAATATCGTGGCATTGCAACCATAAACCAGGTTTAAATTTATCTTCAATTGTTTCTCCATACTCAAATATATCTTCTACAGTCTGACCATCTTCTAATATAATCGCACGTCTTAAAATAGTATAATAATCATTATTTCTACTTAATCGGCTCATAAGACAATCAATATGAAGTACTGTTCCAATAGCAATAATCTTAGTTGCTGCTTTTATCTTAACACCATTTCTATATACTGCTTTATCTCCAACTTCTTCAATTTCCTTAGTCCATTTAGAGTATTGTTTTTCTCTTGCTGCATCAGTTAAGATATTTTTTTCATCCTGGAAATCATCACCGATAAATACAGTCGGTCTAATTCCTCCCCAGTTCGCACCACGCACAGAAGTTCCGGAACCAACAGTCTTAATATAAGTTCCATTAGTAAATTCAACCTCATTTGCATTTACTGTATACTTTTCTCCATTTTCCTTAGTTGCCTTAACATTAATAAGCTTACCAAAACAATTAATGATTTTTTGATTTTCATTAAATACCTTCTTAATAGAGTCTAAGAATTGAGTTGCATCAGTATCAGTTTTAGCACCCAATAGGGTGAATAAAGATTTTTTATAGCAATGTAGCCATACACTTACAGCCATATCAAAAATAGTAGTCTTTGCAAATCCTCTAGGTTCAATTATTGCAGCTTTATCTATTTTATCTTCTACGAATATAGTGTTTGCAATATTCCATAATTCATAATGGCCTTTAGAAAGTTGTCTAGCAACATTATCATCCTTAACAACAAAAGTATCACTCATAAAATACAAGCAAAAGAACTCTATATCTTCTTTTCCAAGAGCAACTGCTAAATCATCTAGGCTATTGGCATATTCCTTTATAAGCTTAATGGCGTTATCTTCTCCATAATGCTTAGTCAAGTATTTTCTTAGAACATATAACTCATATAATTCATCATTTTTAAATACTCTATCATCAAAATAAATCATGTTGTTACTCACTCCTTTCTATTTCTTTGCTATTTGCATTGTAGTAAGTTTTAAATATATTTAATGTATGTTTCATCGTTTAAGTTTTAAAAGCCTTATGCAAGCTATTTAAAGTCATAATAAAAAAGCACCTACTATTTAGTAAGTACCTCGTTTTAAAAAATATATAGAATTTTTATGGAGCTTATCGACGTCTTTTAGACGATTCTCGATTTAGAAGGGACCCCTACCATCTTTCGACACTTTACATTTATTAGGAACATATTATTTCCCACCTTACTAGTACAAGCAATATATACTTATTTCAGTAAATCACAGTTTCCCGAAATTAATTTATATACCTAAAATCTTATAGGTAGCATGGTTGAGCCATTCTTATTTTTCTGCATATTATACACACGAAATTATATGAATAATATGTATTTTTTAGTGCATAAACATTGTTTTATACATGTTTAATTGTATATTTATTAATTATTATTTCCCTACTTTTTTAGGTAAATTAATAACATTATTTTCTTTATTATCAATCTCTTTTAGCATACTGTCAATGTCTTTTATATCTTTTTTGTCATTATCATCACTATTGCTCTGCTCTATCTTAGTTGTAGCCTTACCGTAGACGGCTTCCCATAAGAACTCTAGAGCATTTAGTTTAACATTATCTGATGGGCTATTAAAGGCTATATCCTCTATTTTGGCTAGATATGTGTCTGTTTTACCTAATATTCTATTCTTCGCTGTAGTTTTTATTTCATGTCTGCATTTGTCTAACTCAGCCTTAAATATTGCATCATCTAACCAATCATAAATAGTTTGCCTACTACAAGGAACCATCTTAGCTATTTCAGTATAATTATAGCCTTTTATTAATAGCTCGATACATTTATAATGTTTTTCTGATAGTTGCATATAATCACCTCATTTCTAGCTTTACACATCTTACATTATTTTCATAATAAAAAGGTTTCATTTTGGCTATATAATTACATGTTATATAAATAATAATATATACTGTAATTACCCCTCAAAAATGACACCCTTTTGATATTCATCTATTATTTTTTTGGTATCAGCATAAAGCTGATTTCGATTAACTTTGTACTTTTTAATTTTAAAGCAATATTTATTTTCTATAGCACTTACTATTACAGCAACATCACCACTAGTTAGCTGGAGTTCTGTGAGGGATATTTCACCTTCCATGTATCTTTTTCTTAAATCTGCGAAGGCTTTTAGATAGCTTTTGTTTTTCCAAAAGGTTTTATATTCTTCTTTAGATATCTCAATTATTTCATTGTTGCTTTTATCTAATTTAAAATAATAAAACCCATCCTTGGATAATATTCTTTTATCCTGGAGTGTATTATCCCATTTAATTATTGTCTTTTCTGCGACTTCTGATTCTATTGCTATTTCTTTTATAGTCTTAGGCTGCTCTATAGTTCTTATATTAAAATAATTAATAAACTTATCTGCTCTGTTGGTGTTATACATGTTACTGATCTTCTGTTTTAATTTCTTATTTGTTTTCTGAATAACATAAATATATTTATTCTTTTTCTTATATTTATCTATCAATGTATATCCAACTTTATTTAATCTATGTTCTAAGTTATTTCTTTTTTCAATAAGCTTAAGTGCATTAAGACTTACACCTAATATTTCTTTTAATTGGTTTCTATCACATTCCACATAGTTATTTCACCTTCCTTTCTGTTTTATTGTATAATAAAAAGGACTCTATTTTTCTAGAATCCTTTCCTTTAACATTATTCATTATTATCAACTTTATCCCATATATAAGCTACATCTTTATATTCTTCATCAACCTTATTA
>OCAO01000237.1_pt1 | contig 30235 bp, 20 predicted proteins | sample 1477151 | NCBI WGS metagenome assembly OCAO01 (sample SAMEA2580298, study PRJEB22360) | human gut metagenome | biome: human gut; feature: human-associated habitat; material: faeces | place: Denmark | collected 2008/2010 | reverse complement strand
GTTCTATCTGCTTTCTTTTTAATTCCCATCATAATGAAACACCACCTTACTTTTACTATCATATTTTAACATAAAAATAAACAACTAACTTCATTTTGAAGTTAGTTGTCAACAGTCTGAGGTGAGACATAAGTCTCACCTTTTATATCACATCCACAACAGATGCTTTTACATATTAATCTTAATTAATACTATTTAATCCAAGCTCCATCTGCTCCTAAAACATAACCACCTACAGTTGTGTTAGAAAGCATAGCTCCTGAAGCGTTGCAGTAGTACCATTTTCCACCAGTTTGAATCCATCCAGTTTGCATAGCACCTTTATTTCCATTTGTTGGTTTTAAGAAGTACCAAGCTCCACCAGTGTAAACCCATCCAGTCTTCATAGCACCAGTTGAATCTAAGAAGTACCAAGAACCACCATCTTGAATCCATCCGTTTGCTTGCATAACTCCATTAGCATCCATGTAGTACCATAATTGTGATGTTGGGCTTTGGAACCAACCGATAGCTTTTGTTCCATCAGCTTTTACATAAGACCATGCTCCAGTTGTTGCATCTTGTGCCCAACCAGTAGTTGTTGTTACTGTATCATCAGTTGTAGTATCGTCACTATCTTTTGATTTTCCAGCTACAACAGAGTAAACTTCATCACCTTCATTCCAAGCAATTATATTATCTTTATCATAAACTGATAACTTATCAAAAGATCCATCTACTTTGTATACTTTATCGAAATCATCATCATTGTTATATTTCTTAGCATATCCTTTTTCTAATGTCCAAACATTTCCATCAACATCAGTTGTAACAGCATCATATGAATCTGTATCTGTATCACTTATATCTGTATAGTAGTAACCATTCTTAGATTTTAATGTTAATGCTTGTACATATAATGAATCACCTGATTCTTTATATGCAATAACTTTACCATTGTTTACTGAAGTATTTGCATATAATTCTTTTGCTTCTCCTTTGTCATTAGTAAGGAAATAAGTATTTACTGTTTTAGCAAATTTTGCTCCATCGATATCATCTGAATCTTGAGCTTTTGATATTTTTTGGATAATTTGAACTTTTCCATCAGCAGTTAATTCTGGTTTTATATCGTTATTTTTACTTCCAAATTTAACTAATTTTGTTGCATCTGATGTAGTAACGTCACCAGTAGCTGCATCCTTAGCATATTTATAAATTTGTAATGAAGCTTTTCTATAGATATAATCTTTATCCATTCCAATTACTTCTGAATCAGTAACTACAGCACTTATTTCAACATTTTTACCATCTATTTTTATAGTTTCTTTATCATTTGTATTTTTAAGAGTTACACTGTCTCCAGTTGTAACAACATTAATTTTGCCTAAATTGTGATCAGCATCTATATAGTTACCTTTTACATCAGTATAAACTGTATAGCTACCTTGATTTCCATTAGATTTGCTCTTAGCTGAAATTTTAGCTTCATACCATTCTTCTTGGAAGCCATTTGATACTAACTTAGCATCTGGATTTTCACTTTCAGCAGAATCTACATATCTTCCATCGTTATCTTTTCTGATTTTCTTTCTTAAGTTAGTTTCAGCATCATCTTTTGAATCGTCTCTAACTTCGTCATCAGTTACTTTACCAGTTTCTAAATCTAAGTAGTAATCACCATTATCTACTTCAACATATTTTCCACCATATCTTGCAATTTCATCTCCTGAATCTACGTCATCTAAGTCAGTATATTTACCATTAGATACATAGTAAGCAGCTTCATCTTTATCTTCAACTTCTCCGTCAATATAATACTTTCCATCCTTGTAAGCCACAGCATTATATACTGTACCATCTTGAGTGTCTACTTTCTTAACATCAGCAGCCATAGCTGGAACCATAGTTGCTATAGAAGCGGCAGCTACTATTAAACTTGTGATTTTTGTTGATCTTCTAAACATAAGTTTTCTTTCCCTCCTAATTTTTCATAATTCAGATAAATTATAACATGCTTGTCCTTTTATGTAAACATGTAATATTTATATCTTATATGGATTTAAATAACTTTTATTGAAATCACTATACTATACAAATTCAATTTCATTTTTTGGTACCTTTTATTAAAATATTTTTTAATTTACTTAAATACCTTAATTATCTAAATCACATCATACTATACAATATCAAAATAATATTCTAGTACTTTTTTAGAAAATTTATAAAAAATATTTTTATTTGCCTAAAATATTTTTTTATCCCTAATATACCTTTATTAACTAATTACTCTATATAATACAAGGTATATTTTATTTTTTGGTACTTTTTTAACTATTTTTTTATTTACTCTCAAAAATTAAAATGAATTTATTATATAAAAAAGAGAGATTTTTTTAATCCCTCTTTTCATATGACTATTTAATCCATACTCCATCATTTCGAAGTATATATCCATTTATTGTTGTATTAGATAACATCACTCCATTATTAGCCAAATAATACCACTTATCATTAATACATAACCACCCTGTTTCCATTGCACCAGACTCATTTAAGTAATACCATTTAGAATTTATTAAATTCCATCCAGTTCTCATTATCCCATTGGCATCCATAAGATACCATTTATTATCTACTAGTTTCCACCCCTTAACAAGATCACTATTTTCAATAAATATCCATGCATTATTTTCATTTAGATTCCATCCTGATTTGATAACCCCAGGTATTTTTGTTTTGCTTAAAATATAATCTGCACCTCTAAGTACTTCAATATTTATATTATTATTTTTCACTTCTATATTTTCAGATAGCAACTCTAATTTATTTAACTTTTCATTATAAATATATAAATTCATTATTGAATCATTATATTTAGAATCTACATTTATTTGAACACTAGCCTTACCTGGTAATAATCCTTCATAGTCAAAATGTAAAGTTAAAATGTCATTACCTTTTGCCAATTTATTTATTGATTCTTGTTTTGGCGAAACATTACTTATTGTTGTAACAATATCTTCAGACAAAACCATAGAAGAATTAATATCACTACCTTTAAATGTCCACGAATATCCATTCCCTATTAAAGTTATTGTCTTATTTGGATTTTTAGCTAAGAAATCAAATACATCTTTTTCAATATACGGTTTCTTAGAATCTATATTTATATTTCCTTTTATTGCATTTGATAGTGCATCTTCTACTCTAGATATTGTTATAGGCTTTGATGTTTTCTTCTTTGAGCTAGAGCTTGAAGTTGATCCTGAACTACTTGATGAAGATTTCTTTTTAACTGTAACTTCAATTGAAGCTGGTTCTTTGTCTTCTTCGGTAGCAGTTATTGTTATAACAGTACCTTTTTCTTGTTTAGAGATATTAGCTGACCATCTTCCATTTTCATCAGCTTTTGCAGAACCAATTTCTTTCTTTTCTACATCTTTTATAGTCTTTAAGGTAACTCCATCTGATGTTGTAGTTTCCACTATTTCATCTACAGTTAAAATCATCTCTGCATTTGCACCAGCTGTACCAGTTACATTTGTAGTTGTTGTATAAATATCACCATTTATCTTAGGTGCTTTTGATACTTCTTTATTGTCATTATCACCATCATCCGGATCTTCTGGATCTGGATTTGGTTTAACATAATCTCTCCAGATTCCATCTTCAAATATTATTGAACTTCCAAGTTTGACAGGAAACTCACTCTTACCTTCTGAATCTGTTAATTTATTCTTTCCATCATTAATAATTATGCTAACATCTCCAAATGATTTAGGAATTTCACAGCTATATATTCCATTTCCTTCATCTTTCATAGCTTTTCCAGGCCATTCAGTTTGTCCACCTACTACATTCCAATAATGCATATTAGGAATTCCACTCCATCCTTCTGGAAGTTTAACATAAACTGTTGATCCTACTTCCTCATCAGTATCTGGTTCATCTGGATCTGGATTTGTACTTGAATTTGAAATATCACTTTTTTCAAAAACTCTCCATTCACCTTCACGATTATCATCTGAACCAGTTAAAGACGGTATAAAAATTAAAGTTTCTCCTTCTTTAATCTTTACAGTTTCACTTTGCATTCCATTAGAGTTGTTATTAAATATAACGTTAACATTTTGAAAATCATCAGGTAATGTATAGCTATATAAATCATCACCTTCATATGTCATAGACATACCTGGCCAATTAGTACTTGCTCCACCATCTATCCAATAATGAACTTTTACTTTATCCCATTTTTCGGTGTTCTTAAAATAAACCTTACTTAAACTCTTTAAAACATCATTTTCTGCATCATATATCATTGTATGACCAGCTTCAGTTTTTAAGTTTCCTGTTTGATTGCCTTCTCCACCACTGCCATTGTTAAAAATAACTGTAGCACTCTCAAATCCATTTGGTAAAGTATAACTATAAAGATTATCACCTTCATCCTTTGCATTTACTCCAGGCCATGCTTTAACCTCATCTGAAGTTCCATCATTATAAGCATATACTTTTACTTTATCCCAGCCAAATGTATTTTCAAAATAGACCTTTGTTACTCCTTGTTCCTCATCATCACTTGGTTGTTCTGGCTCTTCTAAATCATCTAAAGTAAAATCTCTTAATCCATCATTATCATAGATTTTAACATCACCTACTGATAATGCATATCCTTCCTTTGATGGGTATTTATTAGAACCATCATTAAATATTACATTACAATCGCCAAAGTTTTCTGGCAAAGTATAAGAATATAAAGTTTCAGTGGCAGAGACCTTTTCCATCTTTGCACCTGGCCATTTTTCATTTTCTCCACCTGAACTTTTGTAAGCATATACATTAGGTTCTCCCCATTCAGCTGGTTTCCTAAAATAAACCTTTGATGAATTTTCTGTATATTCTTTCCAGCTTTCATCATATATCATTGTAGTATTAGCGGGCGCTTTAAAACCAGTGTCTTTTGGCACTTGAACAGAACCACCATCACAATTAAATAAAACCATTGCACCTTCAAGACCCTTAGGTAAAGTATAAGTATATAAATCATCTTTTCCTTCTACTTTTTCCATTGGTATACCTGGCCAAGCTGGTCCACTTGCACCATTTTTATAGAAGTAAATATATATATCATCTTTTTCCCAGTCTGCTGGTTTTTTTAAATATACTTTTGAAGTACTTTTTTCTTCTACATCAGGTTTAACATTCGGATTAGCTTCTATATCTTCTGTTGCACTCCATTTATCAGATTTACTAGAATCATAAAGCATCTTTCCTGTAGCTGTTAAATCTAGCTCTTCGGTTTTATTTCCACCATAGAACCAATCATTGAACATTACTTTTGAATCCGTAAATCCTTTTAGTTCATATTTATATAAATCATCATCAATCTTTGTCATCTTATTTCCTGGCCATGCACAATCTTCTTCATCAAGTTCATTATAAATATAAACATATGGTGCCATCCATCCATCTGGCTTTCTAAAATAAAGTGTAGCCACAGAATTACTATCTTTCTTTATATAATTATATTCCTCACTAGCTTTTCTATCTTCATTTACTGCTTTAACTACAACTTTTATTTTATCTCCTGCCTCAGCATCTTGCCCTATTGTTATTTGTTGTCCATTTGTGTAGACTATCTCTTGACCATCATTTATTGAATAAGTTGCATTAGTAGAATTTGTTACATTTAAAGTTAAATCTAAAGTTCCTTCAAATGAACAATCTTCTTCAGATATAGAAACTTTAGGAGATGTGGAAGGCTTTTCTGGTACTCCATCTTTGTATAGAACTGTAATCCCTTTTGATAAAGTTCCTGATATTTTTCCACCCTTTACAGAAAAAGTTCCACCAGAAGTAGCACAGTTGTTGTAAATTCCATCTTCTAGATTGATATCTTGATTGATTGAGCAATCGTTTGCAAGATTTACAATAACAACACCTTTATTTCCACGTTCTATCATCAAAATTTCTTTGCTTACTTTAACTAAATTTTCATCTTCATCTGCCATATCATTATGGAACTTATTTACTGCTACTACATCTGGGTCCTTCCAATCATCATTACCTGCATCACCAATATTACCTTGAAGTTTTTTTCTGCCTGCAGTTCTGTTAAAATATAATGGTGTTGAGTCAGCACGTGCAGCAATTATTGCCCATCCATCTTTTATCTGCTCACTTGTCATGCCAGTTGATTCTTCTGAATCATTTGCATAAGTATCATGAGATTCTACCCATGTAACTAATCTTGATGGATTCACTTCTGGTGGTACATCATAATCAATAGCATTAGAAACGTTTGCACTGGTTCCCAAACCAACAGCTTTTCTTATATTGTTTCCATAATTACTTGTAGTTACATGCATTATTTTAGTGTATTCAGCATAATTATCAGCTCCACCTTGTAATACTTCACCATATATATAAGGATTAGTTCCATCTGTAGTTTTTAGGCCATCTAATACACTTGGCCAAAAATCACTACTAATACCTTCTTTATCTGTTGGAAGCTCTATATGCTTAGCTGCATCAAATCTAAATCCATCTGCTCCATCCTTTAAACATTCTTCTAAATAATTTCTAACCATTTTTTGAACATCTTTATTTGAAGTATTTAAATCTGGAAGTCCAATTCCACCATGTGTTACTTCTTTTCTATCATCCCAATCTGTAACTCCATGAAGTGGATTATGCCAATAGTCTTCAAACCCTGCCCCTTGGAATTTGACTTGTGGGGCTATAGTAGTATTTCCATCCCCTTCATTATTTCCAGTATGATTTGCTACAACATCTACTATTATTTTAATCCCATATTTATCAGCTTCATCACACATTGCCTTAAATTCTTCTTCTGTTCCAAGCTGCTTATTTCCAATTTCAAATGCAATTGGCTGATATAAAATATACCATTTAGAATTTGTTGTATAATTATCATTTTTGCTTGGTTGTATTGGTGATACTTGCACTGATGTATAGCCTGCTTTAGCTATATCCTCTAGATTATCTTTTACTGTATTAAAAGACCAATCCCATGCATGAAGTATTACCCCATCTTCTGTATTACCAGCAAGTCCATAGTTGCTTGTAACAGTATTATTTACAGTTTCGGCATTCGCTACTATTTTAAAGTTAAGTCCACTTGTTATTATGGTAGTAACAACTAATGTCATTGCAATAATACTTTTAATACGTTTTCTTATTTTTCCCATTTAAATTCATTCCCCCTATTAGATTAGTATAAGTACTTTATAAATATGAAATTCACCTCTTTTCACAAATGTAATCTTTTCAATTTTTGTTTAATAAAGTAATTTATCAAATCTATATTAATCTTTAATAAAATCCATTTCAATACTCTTTCAAAACATCTTTAAATATTGATATGATTCTGAGAAATTTAATATATTTCAAATAATAAAGAATGTCTCTCATAACATAAATAAGGGACGTACTGAGTTTAAGGAAATACTTACTCACATAAATTCGTAGGTATAAGCGATTCGCAGAAAATATAAAATTGGGGCTCTCTGCTTACGAATGTACACTTATAAGAAGAGCAGCTATGCTGCAATTCGTATCTTTTCTTATTTATTGGTGGATACCGGTGTTTTATAAGTAGCTTTCCAAATTATTACAAATGATTGAAAACTATATTTTTAGACTCGTAATATTCCTAAAAACATAAATTATAACTAAAAAAAGTTAGACATCTATGATTTTAGAGCAAAATAAAGAAATTCAATATATGAATACCCGACTCATATTCATTCGCTGGTTAAGCGATTCACACCAAATCACAGATTTGGGTTCTCTGCTTAGGCGTAGTATTGTATTAAGAAATTTAAACTTTTAACTTCTTAGAGATAGGCTGTTCCAAAATACTTTGTCCAACACTTGCTGTTGGAGCAAATTGTTTTGATCACAGCCTGTGTCTTTAAAAGTTTTAGCTGAAATTTCCTTACAATCGAGCATATCATATATTGAATTTCGGTTATTTCCCACTAAACTCTGATTCTACACAATATATTTATATTGTCTAAATCCATTTAAAATACTTGCATGCATATTCAATTCCTTCTTCTACATCTTTTTTAGTTATAAAAGAAGCTCTATTCTTTATCTCTTTTCTTGCATTTCCCATCGCAATAGAGTTTTTTGCATAATCAAACATCCCTATATCATTTCTTCCATCTCCAAATACAACAATATCATCTAGCTTCAAATTATATTTGTTTCTTATGTATTCTATACCATTTTCCTTAAACTCAAATTCAATTGAGGTACAAAAAATATTATTGTAAATAGTAAAATTTCTAATAGATTCTACCTTTTTAATTTTTCTGTAATTATAAAACATAAGCTTTTGTGTTGGTTTATTTAAAAAACTTTCTTCATCTATATGACTAATGTTTTTATAACTATTAAGTACATTTCCATCTACTGATCCAACTTTAAAAAATCTTGTTTTTTGCAATAACTTCATTAATAAAATGTATGGCTTTAGTTTCAAGCCATTGTATGATGTATAACATTTTTCATTTGAAAGACTAACCATTATTATATTATATTTTTTACATTCATCTAAAATATTCTTCAATTTATATCTATGAAAAAATATCTCTTTTTCTATATTATTATTAATAACAATTGTCCCTCCACCTGAACATACAGCATCAGCTATTTCTAATTCCTTCATTATATTAATAATTTCACTATATCTTCTACCTGTCGCTAAAAATACTTTGTGTCCATTTTCTTTAAGCTTTCTTATAGTATTCTTTGTTGTATCAGATATATGACGCCCATATGGCTTTAGTGTTCCATCAATATCAAAGAAAAAGTATTTCATAGTAACAGCTCCCTTAATTTAACTATCAATTATCAATTTTTAATTATCAATCAATGTAGAAATTCTTTTATAATTTCTTAAAAATTATTTTTAGGGACTGTCACACAAAGAATAAAAACTACAATATATTGTATTCGAACTTTGAATTCTACAACAAAATGTTGTAGCTACATTTCTTAATGCGACAAACCATCCTTCATTGAAAATTGCTTTCCTGTATTTTTTCGAATTCGTCTAAAGATATAAAATGATCAAAGCGTAAATCCATCTTCTCACCTTACCATTATTAATTTATATTAAAATTATACCCCACTTTTAGGTACTCTAAAACAAAATACATATAAAAAATAACCATAAGAATTAAATAATACTCAAAATATTATTTAAATTCCTATGGTTAGATAATCGATAATTAATTAAATTTTTATTCAAACAGCTCAATCAACTCTTCTTTAGAAAGTGACCCTAAAATATTATCATGTTTATAATCACTATCAAGAACATCCTTTATAAGTTGTTTTTTCTTTTCTTGAAGGCTTAGTATTTTATCTTCAACTGTTCCTTCTGAAATAAGTTTAAATACCTGAACCACATTTTCCTGCCCAATTCTATGTGCTCTATCTGTTGCCTGATCTTCAACTGCCGGATTCCACCATGGATCAAAATGGATTACTATATCTGCACTTGTTAAATTTAAACCTGTTCCCCCTGCTTTTAATGATATTAAAAATACTTTAGTTTCATCATTATTATTAAACTCTTCTACAAGTTCTAGTCTTTTACCTGCATTTGTACTTCCATCTAAATAGAAATGTTGAATTTTATTTTCTGTAAGACGTTTGGAAATATTTTTTAGTACTGACGTAAACTGTGAAAACAATAATATTTTGTGATTTTCAGAAATATTATCTTTTATCATTGAAACCACTTCTTCAATCTTTCCACTTTTCCCATTATAATCATCCAGCACTATAGAAGGATCTAAACACAATTGTCTAAGCTTTGTTAAATAAGAGAATATTGTTATTTTATCATCACTAAATTCATTATTCTCCATTTTTTCTTTTATATCCTTCACATATGATGCATATACTTTTTTCTGCTCTTTAGTAAGCTCAACATAATAGTTTTTTTCTATTTTTTCTGGCAGCTCTGTTATTACATCCTTTTTTAATCTTCTAAGCATAAACGGTTTTATGTACTTTTGAAGTTCAATTGCTGAATCTTCTTTATTTACAAATCTATTTTTAAAATTACTTACATTATCTAAGTATCCTGGCATGATAAAATCAAAAATGCTCCACAACTCAATTAAATTATTTTCAATTGGAGTTCCTGTGAGTATGAATTTATTTTCAGCTTTAATATTCTTAACGCTTTTTGTGCTTTGAGCTAATGGATTTTTTATATTCTGTCCTTCATCTAATATGCAGTAGTCAAATTTTATTTTTTCATATTTTTCTTCATCATTTTTTAATGTTCCATAAGTAGTTAAAATAACATCATAATTCTCCAAATCATTCAATATTTCCTGTCTTTCATCTTTATCCCCATGAAGGACACATATTTTCATAGTTGGAGCAAACTTATTAAACTCATTTTTCCAATTGTAAATAAGTGAAGTTGGTGCTACTATAAGAGATTTTTTATTCTTCTCTGAAAGTAAAAATGCTATTGTCTGAACTGTTTTTCCAAGCCCCATCTCATCTGCAAGAACTCCACCAAATCCAAGATAACTTAAGTTTTTAAACCATCTGAACCCAGTAACCTGATACTGCCTCAGTTCTGCCTTCAAATCCTTTGGAAGCTCATAATTTACTTTATCAAGATTAATAATTTTTTCTGAAATATCATCAACTATTTCTTTTCCTTTTATAAATGAAAGTTCTTTTTCTTTTAAATAATCACTTACAACTACAGCCTTATTTTTACTTAATTTAATATTTCCATCTTTATTTTTAGAATCAATACTGTCTACAAGTTCAAGAAAATCATTAATTTCTTTTTCTTCTAAATTTATAAAACTGTTATTTTTAAGTTTATAATATTTTCTTTTACTTCTGACAGCTTCTAAAATCTTTTTATATTCTGATGGATTTATATCTTCAATCTGAAAATTAAATTCCAAATAATTATTACCAGTATCATTTATTCCTGCAGTTATCTTAGGACTAATATAAACTTTTCTTTCTTTAAATCTATCAGAGTAATATACTTCTCCAAGTTCTTCAAGCTGCTTATATTTTTCTTTTAAAAATAAATATAACTCTTCGTCATTCCCATTAAATTTAAAAATATCATTATCATAATAAAAATTTAATTCATTTAATATATCTAAAATTTTAATCTCTTTTTGATTGTCACGAATTATTATTTTATCATTCTTATTAGTATTTGCATAAAATTTTAAAGTTTCATTTCCATATTTTAAATTAACATTTAAAATAACTTGGTTTTTCCTTAAATCAAGATAAAATTCTGCTTTTAATTCTTCTTTCACTAAGTTTTCTATGTTCTTATCAATTTTAACTTCTGATATAGCGTTTTCAAGCTTTGATATAGCTGTATTAAACATTTCAATTTCATTTTCTTTTTTAAATTCTATTGAATTATATTTAGATATGTATCTTAAAAAAATCTCTAATACTTTCATCTGCCTTTTTGATGGAAGATATATTCCTCCATTATATATAAATACATCATTCTTAGGTGTTAATACTGCAATATATTTATCCACCATGTCTAAGAGATACTTATCTTCATTCTGCTTTAATTGAAAATTTAACGGAATATCCTCTTCAATAACTTTAAATTTTTCATCATTTAATGTTATTTCCCTGCCTTTAAGCATTAATAGAAATCTTCTCAAAAAAATACTAGAAACAAAAATAAGTTTTCCTTTGACAAAATTTTTCTTATAGCTTTCAGAATACATCTGATTAATTAAACATTCTTCCATATAATCACATAATACTTCATCATCATCATCAAAAGTATGTCTATTGGGATAATATGTGAATTCTTTTCCAAAATTCAACTCTTTCTTAATGCTTCTAGCACTTATAAAATCTGCTATATTTTTTAACACATACATTTTTTTATTACCAATTTTAAAGCTCACTTCAAAAAAATCATCCTGATCATATTTAGTTAAAAAAACTTCAAGCTTTACCTTTTCCTTTGGTGTGTCAAGTTCTTTAAGTTCTGTAATAATATTTTTACCCATATTTTCATATGCTTCTTTTTCTTCTTTCTGCTTTCTTCTCATCTCAGAAATATATAGCTTTATGATAGCAACAGCATGCTCACAAGTCTGTTCTTTTATTGATTTCTTAAAAAAACTATATGGCTGACATTTACAATCCACTTGTTTTATTTTACTTGTTCTTGCATCCACAAATATGGTTGCGTAAGTTGGATATCCATATTGTGATATAACTCTTCCTTCTATTCTAATAAGTTTTTCCTGCTCATTGAAGCTTAAATCAGAAATTGCTACTCTATTATTTTCAATAAATTTTTCTGCCTGCTGTGCTTTAGCTCCTTTTATTTTGCTATTAAGATCCTCTTCTAAATTATCTATATTAAAAGCCACTTTTCCCTCCGTACTTATATTATTTATTATTTCTTCTTTAATTAAAATTGTATTGAGGCATTTTCTAAAACAGCTCCTCAAGATTTACTGAAAAGTCTTCCAAAACTTTTGACTTAATTTTACCGCTTAATGTTTTCATATCAAACTGCTCATACATTCCTTCATTATTTAATGTATATACTATGATAGAATTAAGCATTGGATTTACTATCCAATACTCCTCTACCCCATACTTCATATATAAATTAAATTTAGTTATTAAATCATGTGACTGATTTGATGGGCTTAATATCTCCACAATTAATTTAGGAACTCCAACATATTTATTTTCTTCAAATCCGCTTTTATCACATATTATACTTAAATCTGGAATTACTATTTTATTTCCTTCTATATTCTCCTTTTTCAATTGTATATCATATGGTGCATCAAATACCTCACACTCTTTGCCATCTAAATATATTCCTATCTTTATTTGAAGCTTGCTTGATATTCTTTGATGCTTTGTTGATGGCGAAGGTGACATATATACTATTCCATCAATATATTCAATTATATTATTGTTTTCTTTTCTCATATTTTCATACTGTTCTAATGAAATAAATATATTTTTTACTACTGCCACATTAATTCCACCTTTCAATTATTTTATATCAATATTATATCCTATTTATATATCATCTTAAACAAAATGATTATTTATATTTATCATAAAAATAAGGACTTATAATATGTTAAGTTATATTTATATGTATGAACTCTGATACCTATATAATTATGTTGTAAATAAATGTTGTTGAATAAATTAATCCATAATGATAATCCATAAGAATATTTATTAATATAGACAATAATCTTTGATTGATATATTTAATAACAACATTTTATTAAAACATTTATCTATAGGTTATAAGAATACATAATAATCATTTTATTATTAATTGTTATTAAGTTTTACAATTAAATGTGATAAGAATATGAAAAAATAAATAAGATTAAGTATAAAAACTTCTATATTGTATAAAATAATTTTGAGTATTTACTATTACCATTATTAAAAGCACAATGAAAGGATGATATCTTAATGGTTGAATTTAATACAAGTAAAACAAAAGAAAATTTGATGAGAGCTTTTGCTGGAGAAAGCCAAGCTAGAAATAGATATACATTTGCGGCCTCAGCTGCCAAAAAAGAAGGTTATTCAATACTAGAAGATTTATTTAACTATACTGCTAATCAAGAAAAAGCGCATGCTAAACAGTTTATGGGAAAACTAAAAGAATTCTCTGGTGAAGATATAGTTATAAATGCAGGCTATCCAGTTGAAGTTGAAACAAATACACTAAAATTACTAAGATTGGCCGAAAAGCATGAAAATGATGAATTCAGTGCTATTTATGATGAATTTGCAAAAATAGCAAGAGAAGAAGGCTTTAATGATGTTGCTATATTATTTGAGAATATAGGCTCTATTGAAAAAGTACATTCTGATAGATTTAAAAAATATGCTGATAGATTAGAAAATGGTACATTGTTTAAAGATAATACTCAAACTTTGTGGATGTGTACAAATTGCGGATTCATTTATGAAGGTACTGAAGCCCTTAAAGCTTGCCCTGTATGTGCACATCCACAAGGATACTTTATAAAATTTGAAGAATCACCATTTGAATAAACCTAAATTTATAATTCCATCTTGGTAATTAAATTTCTTTAATTTACTCGCTTTTTCTTAGAATATCGTATGCATCTAAATTAAAGTTAATTATTTCTTAAATTTAAGAGCAGATAGGCCCCTATGTCCTACCTGCTCTTACTTATTTGTATAATTAATAAATCTAATAATAAATTATTCTATTTAAAACTTTATAATCCATTATTTTTTATTACATTTTGATACCAATAAAAGCTATCTTTTTTAATTCTTTTTAAATCTAATAATTCATCATCTGTCCTATTTGTATAAACTAATCCATAACGCTTTCTAAAGCCTTGTGCTGAACTTAATAGATCCATAAATGACCAAGGACAATATCCAATCATCTCAACTCCATCTTCTATTGCTAAAGCACATGCTTCAATATGGCTTCTTAAATAATCAATACGATATTCATCATGAACCTTACCATCTTCAGTTAAAATATCTGGTGTTCCAAGTCCATTTTCAGTAATTATAAGTGGAAGATGATATCTCTGCCAATATTCATTAAGTGCAACTCTAAGCCCAGATGGATCTATTGCTGCTCCATATTCTGTTGCTTTTAAATTAGGATTCATTGACATCTTAAATAATCCATACATATTAAAATCAACAGTACCTTCTCTACTTCCAAAAGGATGCTCATCATTCGCCTTAAGTGCTTCTGCACAATTAGTTCTATAATAATTTACTGCAATAAAGTCCATTTTAGCTTTCTTTAATATTGACTTATCGCCTTCTTCCATTACTGGCATTATGTTTCTTTCTTTTAAATAGTTCATATAATATCCTGGATATTCTCCATATTGATGCATATCAAGCATATAGTAAACTTTAAAATTATCATTCATGCGTGCTGCATAAACATCTTCTGGCTTGCAAGTTAATGGATATGTTACTGAAGACGATACAGCAGTACCTATTTTGCTATCTGGTATCATTTCATGACATGCATTAACAGCAAGTGCATGTGCAAGGCACATATTGTAATCCATTTGTGCTCTCATTTTATCTATCTTATATTCATCATTCTCATCATAAATATTAATTCTTTCATTAACTCTTACAATTAAGTTTTGCTCATTATGCGGCTGCCAGTACTTTACTCTGTCTCCAAACTCCTTAAAACAGATTTTTGCAAATCTTTCAAAGGCATATACTGTTTCCCTGCCTTCCCATCCATTATATTTTTCAACTAATGCAAATGGCAAATCAAAATGATACAAGGTAACAAATGGCTCGATATTATTTTCAATTAATTTATTTATTACTTTATTATAGAAGCTTATTCCTTCTAAATTTATTTCACCTTCACCATCAGGAATTATACGTGTCCATGCTATTGAAAATCTATAAGTTTTCATTCCAAGTTCTTTCATCAAATCAATATCTTCTTCGTAGTGATGATAAAAATCAGCTGCTACCTTTGTATCTGCTTGAATATGTGATTTTTTAAATGAATTAAAATCAGCAACGCTTAATCCCTTATTATCTTCATCATAAGCACCTTCAATTTGAAATGCAGAGGAAGAAGCTCCCCATAAAAAGTCATCTGGAAATACTTTTTTCATATATATTCTCCTATCTTTTATCTGTCAGTAATTTTATACATATATATGTTGCAATAATAAAATTTCATTTAAGATGTCTACAAGCTAAGTAAACACTAGCATACAAAACGTTGAAAAGTAATTGCAACATATATATAATTGAAAATTAGCTCAATATTGAAAACTGTTCTTGACAAAATCATGTTCATATATTTAGAACTTAGTATAATCTATATTTATGGGATTCGAAAATGTCAAGTGCACATTTTGATTATGAGCCTAAAACTTTATATATTAATATCTTAATTATATTCTCTTTTCAATATCTTAATTATATTCTCTTTATAATATAAAATGTTTTATTCACAAATTAAATAAATTATATTTAGTTAGTTTATTGTATCTTTAGTTAAACTATTAACCTACAACCTTTTAAAAAATTATATACTACTCAATTATATCTTCAAATCCAATAATATAAGTCAAAATTGCTGATCCAAAAAATGCAATAGCGCATCCTCCCAAGTAACTTAAAAAGGCAGTCATACCTGCTTCTGCATAAACAGGTATTGTTAAAATTCCTTGGTTAGCAAAAGCATTACCATAAGCTCCACCAAATCCCATTATTCCTCCACCTATTGCTCCACATATTACAGCACATATCATTGGCTTCTTCAATCTAAGATTTGTACCATAAATAGCCGGCTCAGTTATACCAAATAATGCAGTAATAGATGCAGACATAGCTATTGTCTTAAGTGATTTATTTTTTGTTTTAAAGAATACTCCAAGTGCTGATCCTGCTTGAGAGAAGTTAGCCGCACCAGCAAAAGCTAATAAATTTTGTCTTCCTGTTTGTGCTACATCATTAATGCCAATAGGCAATAATGCCCTATGAGCTCCAAATATAACTAATACACACCAAAGCCCTCCAATAAATGCTCCACATAATGTTGGACTAAATCCATAAATAGATTTATATATCCAGCTTATTGTTTCTCCTAAATATATTCCTATTGGTCCAAATATAAATAATGTTGCTGGAAGCATTATTAATAAACTTAGTGTTGGTACTACAATTATCTTTATTACTTCCGGAATATATTTTATTAAAAATCTTTCTACATATGATAATACCCAAACTGCAATAATAATTGGAATTACAGATGAAGTATATGTAGCTTTTGTCACATTAATTCCTAAGAAACTTACAAGCTCTTCACCTGTCATAAGTGCAGTAAATGCTGGATAGCATAAAGTTCCTCCAATTATCATAGCTATTATTTCATTTGTCTTAAATACTTTTGCAGCTGTATATCCCAAAATAATAGGCATAAAGTAAAATACTGCATCTGAAAGTGCATTTAATATAATGTAGCTTTGAGTTTCTTTTATATTAATCCCATGTTTATTCATATAATACATTGCAAGAACTGATAAAATACCTTTTATCATACCAGAACCTGCTATTGCTGGAATAACTGGTGTAAAGATACCTGCTATTGTTGATAATATCTTATTTCCTAAGTTTGTATTATCTTTCTTATTAGAACTTTTATTTAATTCATTACTTCCTTCTTGCGGTGCAAGCTTTATTATTTCTTCATAAACTTTAGTAACCTTATTTCCAATAACAACTTGAATCTGCCCCATACTTTCAACTACAGTTATTACGCTTTCAATTTTTGATAATTTATCTTTATTTACTTTTGAAGAATCAATTACTTTGATTCTTAATCTTGTCATACAATGTGTTAATTCATTAATATTCTCTTTTCCGCCAAGGTTTTTAAGAATATCTTCTGCTATTCTCTTATAATCCATAAGTTTCTCCTTTCTAGATCAATTAATTACCTATTGTTAACTAATAATTATTATCTATTAAATCATTTTACTAAATAAAAAAAATTAAATCAACTAGATCCAATAAATCTACTAAATCTAATTACACAATTATATAATTAATCCAAAAAGATATCACTATAATAAAATAGTTGGCAAGTCCGATTTAATTACATTATTACATAATTAAACTTGGTTAAATAAATGTTTTTGTCATTATATAGTTATGTTTTAAATAAATGTTGTTATATATATTCAGTCATAATATCCATGTTGATGTCACACAAACTATAATTTATCTAACAATTCTCAATTATCAATGATCAATTTTCAATGAAGGATGAAAAACTTTTAGTTTTTCTAAGATCATAGTATTGCATCTATATTTGCCTTAGCAAATATAATTCGCTTAAGGTTAAATATGGCTAATGCCATAACAACGCAATAATATAATTAAAAGTCGAAGACTTTTTTCCTTCATTGATCATTGAAAATTGATAATTGGTAATTTAAAGGAAACTCACTATTCACATTCGTTCATAGGAGTAAGCTCGAGCAGCCAAATTATTAAGGAAACACTTACTCATATACATTTTAAAGAAACATCTTCATCAGGAGATGAAGATGGGCTATACTGTTAGGTTCGTGCCTCACCAAACATTATATGCCGGTATAAGCGATTCGCACCAAATACAAGATTTGGGCTCTCTGCTTAAAATTTGGGCTCTTGCTTAAATTCCAATTTGTAATGTAAACATAAAGCATTACAAATTATTAAGTACAAAAACCTCATATTTAATAACAACATTTTATTAAAACATTTACATATGTATAAAAAACAAATTAGATGTCTATGATTTTAGATAAAACAAAGAAATTCAATATATGAATATGCGTAGTATTGTATTGGAAATTTCAGCTTTTAAATTCTTTGGTAGAGGCTGTTCCAAAATTGTTTGTCCAAAACTTGATTTTTGGAGCAAACATTTTTGGGTGCAGCCTCTGCCATTAGAATTTTTAGATGAAATTTCCCTACAATCGAGCATATCATATATTGAATTTCGGTTGTTATCCACTAAATTCTAATTCTACGTCCCTTATTTATACTATCTCCACTTTTTCAATTCTTCATCAGTCGCTAAAACATAATGTGTTCCATCCACATGCTGTTTTATTCCATCTTCATATTTAATTCCACTTGTAAAATAATCATAAGTTTCTGATTTTCTTGTTTTTTCAACTTTAGGATTTGGATGTGGAATTGCTGATATTAATGATTTTGTATATGGATGAATTGGATTTGAGAATATTTCTTCTGTAGTACCTGTTTCAAGTAAATATCCTAAATGTAATACTCCAATTCTATCTGAAATATATTTAACCATTGATAAATCATGGGCAATAAACAAAAATGCAGTATTAGTTTCTTTTTGAATATCCTTCATTAAGTTTACAACCTGTGCCTGAATTGAAACATCAAGTGCACTTATTGCTTCATCAGCTATAATTAATTTAGGATTCATTATAAGCGCTCTCGCAATACCAATACGTTGTCTTTGTCCACCTGAAAATTGATGAGGATATCTATTTGCATGTTCTTTTGATAATCCTACCTTTTCTAATATCTTATATACCTTTTCTTCTCGTTCTTCCTTAGTCTTATATAATTTATGAATATCTAATCCTTGAGCTATAATATCTAAAACTTTCTTACGTGGATTTAAACATGCCATTGGATCTTGGAAAATCATCTGCATATTTGTTCTTAAATGCTTCTTTTCCTTTTCAGAAAGCTTTCCTGAAATATCTGATCCATCAAAAATCATCTTTCCAGCAGTTGGATCATAAAGTCTTATTATTGAACGTCCAATTGTAGATTTACCACTACCTGATTCTCCAACTAAACCATATGTTTCTCCTGGATATATTTGAAATGAAACTTCATTTACTGCTTTTACAGTAAACTTTCTGCTAACTTTAAAATGTTGTTTTAAATCTTTGACATCTAATAAAGGCTCTCTATTTTCCATTTTACTCAGCCTCCTTTAACATTCTGTCTATTCTTTGTTTTAATTCAGCAGGCATTTCTACCTTTGGCGCATTTTCATGTAAAAGCCAAGTTGCTGCATAGTGAGTATCACTTATTTTAAACATTGGAGGCTCAAGTCTATTATCTATATTTAAAGCATAGATATTTCTTGGTGCAAAAGCATCTCCTTCTACCTTATTTGCAAGGTTTGGAGGGCTTCCTGGTATTGTATAAAGTTTATCATCATTAGTATCTAAATCAGGCATAGCTGATAATAAGCCCCATGTATACGGATGTCTTGGATCATAAAATATTTCATTTATTGTTCCTTTTTCAACTATTTTACCTGCATACATTACAGTAACATAATCAGCAACTTTTGCGACAACACCAAGGTCATGAGTAATATAAATAACTGATATATTTAATTTCTTTTGAATGTCTTTTATTAATTCTAATATTTTAGCTTGTATTGTTACATCTAAAGCTGTTGTTGGCTCATCACAAATTAAAAGATCTGGATTACATGCAAGTGCAATAGCTATAACAACTCTTTGTCTCATACCACCTGAAAGCTGATGAGGATAATTCTTCATACGATTTTCAGCATCAGTAATTCCAACAAGTTTTAACAGTTCAACTGCTTTATCATGCGCTTCCTTTTTAGGTGTCTTATAATGCCATATCATTCCTTCCATTATTTGAGCACCAATTGTCATTGTTGGATTAAGTGATGTCATTGGATCTTGGAATATCATAGCTATTCTCTTTCCATTAATCCTTTGTCTCATTTCCTTCTTTGAAAGTTTTAATATATCAACATCAACCTTTTCTTTATCCCTATAGTATGAGAATTTAATACTTCCAGAGTTAATTTCTCCATTGCTGCTTAGTATTCCCATAACAGCTTTCATTGTTACTGATTTACCACTTCCACTTTCACCTACTATTGCAAGTGTTTCACCTTTGTATAAATCCAGGTTTACGCCTCTTATTGTATTTACCTTTCCAGCTGATGTAGTGAAGGATATTGATAAATCTCTTACTTCTAGTACTTTTTCTTTTTTCATCTATCTTAAACCTCCTTCTACATTTCTTTCATCTTAGGATCAAATGCATCACGAAGACCATCTGCAAGCATATTAAATCCAAGCATTAATAGCGCAAGAACCACTACTGGTGGAATTATCATATATGGATGAGTTGTGAAAGATTTAAATGCATCACTTATTAGTGTTCCGAGTGATGCCATAGGTGCTGGCACTCCAAGACCTATAAATGCTAAAAATGCTTCAGTGAATATTGCATTAGGTATAGAAAACATTGTATTTGTTATTATCTGTCCAAAAATATTAGGAAGTATCTCTCTAAATATAATGAAGAAATCTTTTGCACCTAATGTTTTTGATGCTAATACAAATTCCTGCTCTTTAAGCTTAAGCACTTGTGCCCTTGCTATACGGCTCATTCCAATCCAGCCTGTAATCATAAGTGAAAAAGTTATTGTAAGTAATCCTGGTTTTAATACTATTATTAATAATGTAACAATTACCAGACTTGGTATACCATTTAATATTTCGGCAAAACGCTGCATTGCATTATCAACTGCTCCACCAAAATATCCTGATATTAGTCCATAACTTAATCCAAATAAAATATCAATTGCAACCGCAACTAATGATATATATAATGATATTCTTGTTCCCATCCATGTTCTTGTAAAGATATCTCTTCCAAGTACATCTGTTCCAAACCAATAATATGTATCTTCAAGACCTGTTGTTTTTCCTTCTTGTACATATTTATTTGTTTCTACAGGACCAGCTGTTGTATTCATTGTTTCTGAACCATCCAATATTCCTATGTTCTCTAACCCTGGAACTCTTGGTGCTAAATTTTGATGTGATATTATCTGTGAATCATATGTATGTCCATTTAAATGAATGCCGATCACTGCCATTATTGTGATTAATATTATGAATATTAATCCTATTATTGCACCCTTGTTTTTTATAAATCTAGTTAAAACATCTTTCCAATATGATTGACTAGCATAGTTTTTATCTACATGAGATACATTTTCTTCACCAACTAACTTAAAATCATCAGCTAAGAAATCATAGTGAACATCTTTTTCTACAATATTACTACTCATGGTCATCCCCCTTTGCTAATCTTATTCTTGGATCTATAATTCCATATAATATATCTACAACAAGCATTATTCCTATATACATAGCACTATATATAAATGCTATTGCAACAATAACGTTATAATCATTTGACTGAATTGCAGTAACTAACAAACTACCTATACCTGGAATTGAGAAAATCTTTTCTATTACAAGACTACCTGTCATAAGCCCAACAATTAATGGTGCCAAAACTGTTATTATAGGTATTAACGCATTTCTTAATTGGTGTTTTACTATTAATTGAACACCGCTTATTCCTTTACTTTCTGCAAGAAGTATATAATCAGAACCTAAAACATCAATCATTTCTGTTCGTGTAAAACGCGCTATTGTTGCAATAGTAAACATACATAATGCTATTGTTGGAAGCACTGATGATTTAAACGGAGTGTCCGCTGAATAAAGAAGTGGAAATAATGTTAACTTAAATCCTAATGAATATGATAATGCTAATGCAAATACATATGAAGGCAAGCTTACACCTAAAACTGAAATTATAGTAGTTAATGTATCCCAAATTGTATTATGTTTTAAAGCTGCAATTATTCCTAAAACCAATCCAACTACTGTTCCAAGAAGTACAGCCTGGCCACCTATTCTTATTGATATTGGCAGACGTGTTTGAAGCAAAGTGGAGATTGGTGTATTTTTCGAAATTGTATAAGAAACCCCAAAGTCTCCTGTAAGCATATTTTTCACATAGTTAAAAAATCTTATTAAAATAGGTTTGTCCAACCCATATTTTGCATTTAATAATGCAATTTGATCAGCCGTTAATTTCTCATCATTAAATGGAGAACCAGGCATAAACTCTAACATTAAAAATAATATTAATAAAATTGCTAATAATGTCGCGATAGATATTGCTATTCTTTTAAGTAGATATTTTTTCATTCATAATCGCTCCTTATATAATTAACAATTGACAATGAACAATGATTAATGAAGGATAAAAAGCTTTCAGCTTTTTTATTATATTATTGCATCCTTATTGCTGGCATATAGTGCTTAGCGAAGTTATGAGCTTAGCACTATATGCATATTTTTCTGTAAGAAAAATATGTTTCCTATAATAAGTTCCGCTACTGTATTATCATTGTTTTAGCAATGATAATACAATATGAAGCGGATTGTATTTGTGCTAACAAATACAGATGCAATACTATAATTTCGAAATTCTATAAGAATTTCTTCCTCCATTGTCAATTGTAAATTGTCAATTGTACATTGTTTCTAGTTTTTAGTTGCATTTTTATAAACTCTGTTAATTGCAACTGAGTGGAATTCAATTCCTGAAACATTTTTCTTAATCATAACTGCATTACCCTTTTGATAAACTGGGAATATAACAGCTTCATCCATTACCATTTTTTCTGCTTTCTTTAAAGCATCCCATCTTGCATTTACATCTAACGCAAGTTCACCCTTTTTAGCTGATTGAATAATTTGATCAAATTCAGCATTTGACCAGAAACCATAGTTGTTAGGACTATCAGTTGTCCACATATCTAAGTATGTCATTGGATCTGCATAGTCAGGTCCCCATCTAGTTAATCCAAGTTCAAATGTACCTTCTTGCATTCTTTCAACTCTGTTCTTCTTTGGCATTGTTTCAATATTAATTGTTACACCTGGAAGAGTTTTTTGAATTTCTGCTTGAATAAATTGTGCTACATTTTGAGCTGATTCTGTATCTTCAACAATCATTGTGTATGAGAAAGAATCTTTTCCAAGTTCTTCTTTTGCTTTATCATAATATTCTAAAGCTTTTGCTTTATCTGTTGAAAGATAAGTATCTGTACCGTCTCTAAAGTCTTTTCCATCTGGTCCTGTTGCAAGTAATGTTGGTACTGCAAAATCAGCTTTAATTGAACCATCTTTTAGGATGTTATTTACAATAGCATCTTTATCATATGAAAGTGCTAAAGCCTTACGTAAGTTTTCATTTTCTAAACCTGGTGTTTTTAAGTTTGGTGAAATGTACCATAAATATCCTGCCATGATGCTTTGGAATTCAGGATCAGCTTGGAATTGTTCTACTTGTTCTCCTGAAAGTGTAGCTACATCTAAATCACCATTTTGGTATGCAAGCATTGCTTGTTGAGAATCTTTAATTACTTGATATTGAATACCTGATAATTTTACTTTATCAGCATCCCAGTAATCCGCATTCTTTTCTAGGTTTATTGTAGTTGCTGCTGGTTCATATGAAGTAACTTTAAATGCCCCATTACAAAGAATTGTATCAACAGTTGTTGCAAACTTGTCCCCACATTTATTATAGAATTCTTCATTAACTGGGAAGAATGAAGGGAACGCCATTAGTGATTCAAAGAATGGAACTGGAGTATCTAATTCAATTACTAAAGTTTTATCATCTTTAGCTGTAACTCCTAATTGGTCTGGTGATACTTTACCTGCTGAAATATCATCGGCATTTTTAAGTCCAGCTATTCCACCCATAAATGCATATTCACTTGCTGTTTTAGGATCAACAAGTCTTCTCCATGCAAATACGAAGTCATTAGCTGTTACTGGTGTACCATTTGACCATTTTGCATCTTTTAAAGTAACAGTATAAGTTAACCCATCTTCGCTTTTCTCAACCTTATCAGCCATAGCTGGGATTGCAGAACCATCTGCATCTAAAGAGTATAACCCTTCTGTAACTGCTGCCAATACTTCAAAAGAAGTACCATCAACTGCTACTTGTGGATCCATTGATGCTACTTCAACATCAATATGAACTTTTAACGGATCCCCAGCTGCTGAAGTGTTTTCTGCAGTAGCTCCCGCATTAGGAGTACTTGTCCCACCACCACAGGCAGTAAAACTAAAAGCTAGAGTCGTTATTGATAACATTGCTAGTATTTTTTTTATGCTTTTCATTAATTATGCCCCCTATATTTTTATAAAAAATGACGAGGCTATAACTTAAGTGATTAATTAAGTTATAACCTCGTTGTTATATTATATATTATAAAGAAATAAATAAATTTGTCAACAAAAGTTATATTTTTATTTCATTTTTATAATATTTTTATCAAAATATTATCTTTTTGTTATATTAATTATGATATTTCTGCATCCATATTGTCATTTTACTAATTACAATATTACGATTAATACAGTGACAGTCACCTACCGTCTTATGTAGAAAATCATTATTGGCTTTCTTCCATATATATCCTTATAATATTGAAAATAATCTATTGTAGCTCTATAGAAAATCCTATTCATATAGATAGTCATAATGCAGCTTAATTTAAACAACCCCATGAATAATTCATCATTATTCATGGGGTATAAGTAATTTTTTTATTAATTTTTCTAGAAATATTATTTAATTTTTAGTTGTATTTTTATAAACTCTGTTAATCCCAACTGAGTGGAATTCAATTCCCGAAACATTTTTTTTAATCATTACAGCATTTCCTTGCTGATAAACTGGACAAATAACAGCATCATCCATTACCATTTTTTCTGCTTTCTTTAAAGCTTCCCATCTTTTCTCTGAATCTAATGCAAGTTCTCCCTTTTTAGCAGATTGAATTAATGAATCATATTCAGTATTTGACCAAGCACCATAGTTATTGGGACTACCTGTGATCCACATATCTAAATAAGTCATTGGATCTGCATAGTCAGGTCCCCATCTAGTTAATCCTAGTTCAAAATCATCTGCCCTTAGTCTTTCTAATCTATTTTTCTTTGGTAAAGTTTCAATATTAATCTTCATTCCTGGAAGATTAGTTTGAATTTCTGCTTGAATAAATTGTGCTACATTTTGAGCTGATTCTGCATCATCAATTAACATAGTGTATTCAAATGAGTCTTTTCCAAGTTCAGTTTTTGCCTTATCATAATATTCTAAAGCTTTAGCTTTATCTGTTGAAAGATACGTATCTGTGCCATCTCTAAAATCTTTTCCATCTGGACCTGTCGCAAGTAATGTTGGTACCAAAAAGTCAGCCTTTATAGAACCATCTTTTAATATGTTGTTTACGATAGCTTCTTTATCATAAGAAAGTGATATAGCCTTACGTAAATTTTCATTATCTAAACCTGCAACTTTTTTATTTGATGCAATATACCATAAATATCCTGACATAATATTTTTGAATTCAGGATCAGATTGGAATTGTTCCACTTGTTCTCCTGAAAGGGTAGCTACATCTAAATCACCATTTTGGTATGAAAGCATAGTTTGCTGAGAATCTTTAATTACTTGATATTGAATACCTGATAATTGCACTTTATCAGCATCCCAATAGTTCGTATTCTTTTCTAGGTTGATTGTAGTTGCTGCTGGCTCATATGAAGCAACTTTAAATGCTCCATTACAAAGAATTGTATCAACAGTTGTTGCAAACTTGTCCCCACATTTATTATAAAATTCCTCATTAACTGGGAAGAATGAAGGGAATGCCATTAATGATTCAAAGAATGGCACTGGAGTATCTAGCTCTATAACTAAAGTTTTATCATCTTTAGCTGTAATCCCTAATTGATCTGGAGTCATTTCTCCATTTACAATGGCATCTGCATTTTTTATTCCTGCTATTCCTGCAATAAATGAATATTCGCTTGCAGTTGCTGGATCAACAAGCCTTCTCCACGCAAATACAAAATCTTTCGCTGTTACTGGAGTGCCATTCGACCATTTTGTATCTTTTAATGTTACAGTATAAGTTAAACCATCTTCGCTTTTTTCAACTTTATCTGCTATAGCTTCAACTGCTGAACCATCATCACTTAAAGAATAGAGTCCTTCTGTAACTGCTGCTAATACTTCAAAAGAAATACCATCTGTTGCTATTTGTGGATCCATTGATGCAACCTCCGCATCAATTTGAACCTTTAATAGGCTTCCAGATGTGGATGTATCTTCTACTGATTCATTATTTCCCTCTGCCTTAGAATCTTTTGTTCCTCCACCACAAGCAGTTAAACTAAAAGTTAAAGCTATTATTGATATTATTGCTAATATTTTTCTTGTGATTTTCATTATTTCCCCTCCTACATTTTTATAAAAAAATAACGAGGTTATAACTTAATCACTTAAGTTATAACCTCGTCGTTATGTTATCTATTCTATACTAATTAACAAATTTGTCAATAATATAAATAATAAGTATTTATATTACTTTATTGTATAAAATCTTATTTTTACCATATACTTAGTAAGTTTCTAGGTTACTTGTATAATTTCGCTAAAGTTTTAAAAGCATTTTCTATTCCCTCATTTTAATCTATAATTATTCCTCATATCCTTCTTAATCTCAACAACATAATCCTTACATATTTCATATATTCTTGAACCAACACCTTCATCAAAAGTAAGAAGCTTTTCTATGGTAAATTCACTGCTTACTATTATAGGTAGATAATTTAAATATCTATAATTTATTATTTCAAAAATTATATTCACATCACTTTCATTTACTCTTCCTTTAAATAGGTCATCAATTAAAAGAACTTCACATGTCTGATACTTTGAAATCATTCTCTGATAATATTCTTCATCAATCATGTTTTGTTTAATTTTAGTTACTATATCTCTATATGGCATATAAAGAACCCTTATATTTTTATTTAATAAGTTTAATGCAATAGCAATGCTTAAATGGCTTTTTCCACTACCAACTTGCCCACAAAGCAAAATGCTGTTTTTTCTAGTGTTTTTTACTTTTTCAAAATAATTATAATAAGCAATAGCTGTACTTTTAGCCATTTTAGATGATTCATTCCATACTAGATAATTAGAAAACTTATAATTAATCATTTCTGAATTTAAACCACATGATTTCCATTGCTTCTTTATTCTGCCCATTTTAGTACATTCACAATATAAAGCTAAAGGCTGAGCATTATCTTGCTTTACCAAAATCCATCCTGTATCATGTCATTTTTCACATTTATATGAGATTTTTTTCTGCAGACTTTCGTTCTTCTTCAGTAAGCTTTCTTGGTTCCTTTGGTTTGAATCCTTCAAATTTTCCTGTATCCTGGATATTACCTTTTCTATAGCTGTTTGTTCCATTTATACTTTCCCCCTTACTATCTTCATTTGGATACCCCTCTCTTTTCCAATTCTTAAGTATGCCATTAATATATGCCATATTAAATTTACCTGCTTCCATTGATTTATCTATAGCCATTTTTACATACTTTTCAGTATACGTATTAATAGCATATTTTAATGAATTAAGTGTAATATTTTCTGGGAAATTCTCTGAAACAGTATTGCAATATTTAAAAAGTAATTTGGCACTTTCTTCACTCTTGTATGCAGAATCAGAAGTCTTAAAACCACTTACAGACCCCTCACTGTTATTTACATCATAAAAACCCTCAAATCTATCTACTTCTTGTCCACTATCACTCTTTACATTATAATTATAAAATTCAAGACATTTTATTGACTGTTCCTCTTCACTGCAACTAATACCAGTAATTTTAAACGATGTTACAGACTGCTCATTAATTTCATCACTTTCTGAAGTATCAAAATCATTTACAACTCGTTCATTATTGTCATAGTTTTCTGAAACATCAAAAAAGATTGTTACATTACTATCTGCATCATCATCATTTTCCATATGATCCTCAAAACCTGAGTCTTCACTTATGAAGCTTTCACAAAACAAATCTTCACCATTATCATCACTAATCTCAAACTCACTACTATCACATGAAAATTCTATTAAACTGATATTATCTTTTTTCTTACTCTCTCTCTTATCTTTTTTCTTACTTCTTTTCTTTCCTCTTCTCTTATTCTGCTGCGTTACTGTAACGTTACATTTTGAATCATTATCATTTGTATTTTCTGCTTTATCTTTATTAAGCATTTGATTATTTGAATCAATATTATCTATTACACTACTTAAATCTCTTATTTCATTTATGTAATGTACTTCATTTTCTGAGTTATTATTATTTATTATGTTGTCTTCTATATTATTAAGCTCCTCACCATTACAAGAAGCATTACTTTCAACATTATTATCACATCCATAATTAAGTTCATCTATACAATCCAATTGAGCATCAGACATATTTTCTTTGTCCAAACAGCCTTGGTCTTGTATTAATTTCTGTTTACTTCCTTCATAATTTCCTTTACTATCTTCTTTAGATCTTTTAGGAAGTTCAGGTTTCTTTTCTTCTTCAACTAGCTTATTATATTCGTTAGCTTTCTTTGCAGCCCTATGTCTTGCTACTCTTTCACTAGTCTGCTTTCTTATTCTTTCAAGTCCCTCAATATTTTGATCTATTTCCCAATCGCTAATTTTTAATACTCTATCTTCTGTTATTTCAATAACTTCAAGACTTTTAAGTACCTTTACTGCTTCTTTTACCACTTCAAAATCCCTGTTAAATTCTATTGCTAGAGTTTTAATTGTATATGGCTTTGTTTCTGTCATATATAATTCGCCATTTCTGTTAACCTTTCCAGCAAGTGCATTAAGCCTTCCTCTAATATAATGAATAACATCTCTATCATCACGTGCATCTATCATCTTACTTGGTGTATCATCATAACTATTTACATATGTTTTTATCCACTTACCTTCTCCCATTATTCCCACACTCCCACAAATAGAATTTTCTGAATTTATCTAAGCCTTCAAATGAAGGCTTAGTGTTTAGTTCAATGCATATAATTTTATAAGCTCTAAAAATCTTAAAATTCATATCCTTTAGGCCATAATTTGAGATTTATATCCCATTTTAAATACCATATATACTGTACTTTGCAATGCAAAAGCTATTCTTTCCATTACAGAAAAACTAGGATTTTTTCTTTTGCCTTTAGCTAACTGGCATATATATGCTACAGATACTTTTGCTATCTCTGCTATTTCCCTATACGTCATTTCATTTCTCATTTTTAATTCTTCAATGTTGTTTTTCACAATAATTTTTTTCATTTTTTATCTTTACCTCCTAAATATTTATGTTATTTAATTTATCTCATATTTGGGAAATATTTTCAATTCATTTTTCAGCCATATCTGATTATTTTGTTGTATTTTTTACCTTATTTTTCTTATTCTCTTCAAATATCATAACTATTTATCGTCATTTTTTTACTGTCAGCAAACAAAAGTCTTAAAAGCCTTATATATTCTTTGTTTTCAAAAAAAGTTCACTATAAAAAAATCGCCAAGGCGACTATGATATAACGCCATATAAAATATAAATCCAATAGAATATGGTAACTTAAATTCAAAAAAATCCTTTAGCCGTCGATTTTTTTCAGCGCATTCTGAATTTTCTGAGCTTGCCGAAGAAAAGGTCAGGCGCATATATTTTCTTTTTTATTCTTTAGGTTAAATAATATTAGTTTATTGCAATATTTTTAAAAACAGTTTATACACAGATTGTCCATAAATATAATTTCCTAAAGAATAAAAAATAGGGGCTGTCGCACAAAGAATAAAAACTACAATATATTGTATTCGAACTTTGAATTCTACAACAAA
>OCAO01000236.1_pt1 | contig 30355 bp, 29 predicted proteins | sample 1477151 | NCBI WGS metagenome assembly OCAO01 (sample SAMEA2580298, study PRJEB22360) | human gut metagenome | biome: human gut; feature: human-associated habitat; material: faeces | place: Denmark | collected 2008/2010 | reverse complement strand
TATAATATATTAATTGTATGCAAAATTAATTATCATCTAAAAATTATAAATCTTGGAGCATTATATATATTTAACATTATTATAAAAGGAGTCTTTTATACTTACTATAAGGCTATGCGATGAGTTATTGCCTTTTAGTATATTTTTTATAGTATATTCTTTTATTTCATCATATTTATCAAATATCTTTTTTGCTTCAATCGTATTGTTGTATACCTTCCAATATCCACATAAAAGACACTTTTTTTCTTTGCATTCCATAAAATCTTTAACATCTTCAAATGGTATCCCTAAAAATAATCCTAATTCATGTGGACAATGATATTTATTATATCTATTTTTTAAATTCTTTATGCAATCATCTATAATAAAATTCTCTTTATATCCTAAGTTTATTAAGAATTCCTTATTTTCTTTTATATTTAGATTTTTGTCAAGAACATGTCTATCGTAAATCATTAATATTATATAGTCCATATTTTCCCTTAATTCAGTATATTCCAAATTAATTTCATTAATGAAATTTGTTCCAAATTTAACCCAACTATTATATAATCTATGATTACTTTTCTTTACAGTTATTGTAACTGCTGGCTTGATACCTGCAATAATTAAGGAAGTATTATATAAGAGATAATTTTCTATATATTCATCATCTTCCATTGAATTTAACTTATTATAAAAATCTAGATATTTCATTATGCCACATCACTTTCAAATTATAAATTAGCTACTTTTTTACCAAACTCTATACATTCTTCTTCTCTGTCATCTGGCTCATTTTGTATTATTAACGGTTCTTCATTTATTATGCAGCCATTACCTTCCATTCTTTCTTGCCAATCTCTCATCCATTGGCCATCACCCCATCCGTAAGAGCCAAATAGAGCTACCTTTTTACCAGAGATTTTACTTGAAATTTCCTCTATGAATGGTTCAAATTCTCCTTCCTCTAACACCTCATCTCCCATAGCTGAACATCCCAATATTAAAATTTCTTCTTTCAATACCTCTTCCACATTAGCTTCTGAAACCGAAATCATTTCAGCTTCTTTGCCAGCTTCTTCAATTCCTCTTTTTATAAGTTCAGCCATCTTTTCTGTGTTACCTGTTCCTGACCAATAGACTATTTTCATATTTCCATCCCCTTATCAATTATTTTTGAAAATCATTCTCAATTAGTATATTAAATTATATTGATAATGTTGTCAAGTCTTATATAAAAAATTTTTATATAATTAAAATCACTAAAATATTCTTATAAAATCAATGGCAACAGGATTTGCTTTCCTGTTGCCATTAATCTTATTTTTCCTTATCAAGTTTTTTATTAAATGCAAATATTGCAAATGATGCAAGAAATATAATAACATATCCTACTACACTTACCCAATCTGGTAATACGCCAAAAAGTATTAAACTAATTAAAGCTGAGAAGATAATATTTGTATAATCAAATATTGATATCTCTTTTGCCGGAGCAAATTTATACGCTAGTGTAATTCCAAATTGCCCTAAACTTGCAAATACACCCGCTAATAATAAATAAGCTAGTTGTTGAATACTCATTGGTTTATATACTCCTAACATAAGCGGAAGCGTAACCATGCTTGAAAAGAACGAAAAATAAAATACTATAGTGTTCGGTTTCTCTTTATTTCCCAAACCTCTTACACAAGTATATGCACCTGCTGCACTTATTCCGCCTAAAAGTCCAATTAATGCCGGTATAGTTTCAAGATTAAAAGATGGTTTTATAATAAATAATGAACCTATAAATGCCACTGTACATGCCATGCTTACAACAATTCCTTGTTTAGGCTTCATCTTTTCTTTTAAGAATATGGTTGAAAAGATTATTGAAAAGAATGGACTTAATTTATTTAGCATATTTGCGTCTGACAACACTAATTTATCAATAGAATAAAAATTAAATAATATTCCTAATGTTCCAAGTGTTGACCTAAGTATTAAGAGCTTTTGATTTTCTTTCTTCCCAAAAAATGTCCCTTTATTTTTAATAATTATCGATGCTGCAACTGCTACCGAAACTATATTCCTAAAAAAAGTTTTTTGAAGTGATGGTAAATCTCCTGATAATTTAACAAATGCAGACATCATAGCAAATCCAAAAGCTGACATTATAATAAAGAATATCCCCTTGCTTCTGTCACTTAAACTATCAAATTTCATATTAATTATCCTTTCATGATATTTTTTGATTTTAATAAAAGCTGAAAATTAGATATAACCTAATTCTCAGCCATCAAAAGAAATTTTATTAACATGCATATATTACCATAGTTATTTTTTTTAGTCAATTTTCATTGTTTTATTCTATAAATATCTTTTCTAAAAAATCTTTATCTTTTAAAGTTTGACAGTCTTTTCTATCTATACATATATTAATTAAGTCCTTATCACAACACATTATACTATCTTTTATCTCATTACCAATCCTTTTTAAAAGTTTAATATTAAATTTATCAAGCCTATGAACATTACAATATATTTTATCCAGGTTAATCACATTAAAAATATAATCACAAATATAAAATATTATAGTAGAAATTATATCTCTTTCTTTAAAATGTATATCTTGTATGCTATATTCTAAACAACATTCCTTATTTTTTATATCTATATTATTTATATTTATCACACCTATTTTTATATTATTAATATCTATAATCCAATATTTGCACATTTCATCAGTCATAATTTTATTAAACCATATTCTTTCTTTTTCTAGATTAAATTGAATTTCTGAGCTATGTTTGTTTAAAAATTTATTATTAATTCGCCACTTTCCCAATAGATACAAATCATCTTCTTTTAATTTCCTTAAAGATATCATATCTTCCTCCTATAACTATCGATCTCACTGCATACCTGTTATGTTTAATAAATGTGGCATCCATTTTTTTATCTATTCAAATTATAATATTAACAATTATTACTATAAAATATAATATTCCGCTTATATTTTATAGTTACTAATATAAAAATTAAATGTGAGAAACATTAGTTCAGCTTGTCTCTCACATTTTTATTTTAATTATAGTTATTTTCTTTTTTATATGTAACTAATGCTCTTCTTAAATCTGCTTACTTATTAATTTATAGTCTACACCATATTTATTGAAATCCATCTTATATACATTACATTTTATCTTCTTTGATATATTAATCAATTCATTCACATAATCATCTTCACACTTATATCCAATATATATAGATTTTACATTCATATCTTCATCTTCTATTTTAATTACCTTTTCTGTATTTACTTCAATTTCATCTGTTTTATATAACATCCTATACTCATTTTCATATTCCCAAAACTTATTTTTACAACATAAAGATAAATAAAAATAAGAAAATATTTTATAGAATTCTTCTTTATGATTATTTAAATTACTGTAATAATCATAAAGTTCTCTAACCATATTTGTTAACTCCTTAGAATTATTATTTCTGAATTGCTCATAAAATACAGGATATATTTTTTCTGTGTTATTTATCTCATATTCTACACAATATCCTTTATGATTGTTAGCATAATGTGCCCACATAGGCATATTATCATTTATTGTTGTAAAACATGCTACAAGAATTTTATTTTTAAATGCATTTAAGAATTTATCTATTTCTTTAATATCATAATTTTCTTTTTGTAATTTATCCATGTCTACTGAAAGCATTTCAAATTCAAATGGATCATTAAAGCATCTATAATTAGTAACATAAATTTTGTTTTCTTTTAATGACTCTAATCTTTTTTCATTCTTTTCTATATAATTGTTATATCTTTTATCTAATAAAGCATTGTATTGGAATAATCTTTTTGGTATATACTCATTCTTATATTTTATTGCGGAATCCAGACCTTCTTTCTCTACAATATTGTTAAATTGATTAAAACCCATTTTTAATTCCATTGAATACTCCTTATAAATAAAAAATTCATTATCTAATATACTTTTATATCTTTTCCCATCCCGCTTTTAATTTATAATATTTTTCATCTAACTATTTAAAAAATCTCCACCATCTATATGTATCGTTTGGCCTGTAATATACGATGCTGAATCTGATGCTAAAAATACATATGCACCTGCACATTCCACTGGCTGCCCTGCTCTTCCCATTGGCGTTGTACTTCCATGCTTAGATGTTTTTATCTCATCAAAGCTTGATGGTATAAGAGGTGTCCATATTGGTCCTGGTGCAACAGCATTGACTCTTATCCCAGTCTTTCCCTTTGCTAGAGCTAAAGCCAAACTTCTAGTAAAAGCTACAAGGGCTCCTTTTGTCATTGAATAATCTATTAATATATCATTTCCTTTATATGCCACAACTGATGTTGTATTTATTATACATCCACCACTTTTTAAAACATTCATTGCTGCTTTTGTCATATAAAAAGTCCCATATACATTAGTCTTAAATGTCTTATCAAATTGCTCATCAGGTAATTGTTTTATATCTTTACACTCATATTGTACTGCACTATTATTAATCAATATATCTAGTTTTTTATATTCTTTTATTGTTAAATCAATTACTGAATTACAAAAATCTTTATTTGAAATATCACCTTCTATTAAGGTACATTTTCTTCCTATAGAATCTACTATTTTTTTTGTATCTTCTGCATCTTTCTTTTCATTATAATAAACTATAACTATATCTGCCCCTTGCTTTGCATAAGCAATTGCAACTGCTTTACCTATCCCACTATCTCCACCTGTTATTATGGCTACTTTATCTTTTAGTACTTCACAACAACTATTGTATTTTGGATCATCAAATATAGGCATTGGGTTCATTTCGTATTCAAGTCCCGGCTGAATATTTTGCTTTTGCTTTGGAAACGAAGTTGGAAAATTCATATTTAAATACTCCTTTCTATAAACACAATTTTAAATATTATTGTGTTTATTTTTACTTAAATTATTCATATATATAATCAAAAAATAACAAAGCTACCTCAATAAATGATTTGTAACTTTGTTATTCAAAATTAATGTAAACCTTTAAATAAAGTATGAAAATTTATCCACTTATAGCTAATTCATTTGCTGCTAATAAATTCCTACTTATTAAACATGCTATTTCTATTCTATCCTTAAATATATATTTATAAAAAGTTTCGTGATATCTATCAATTATCCACTGGTTATGAACATTTAACAATAACTTCTTTAATACATCCATTATATCATTATAAGAAATATAGTATTTATTAAATCTTTCTACTACATTTAAAAGTTTTTGATGAATCTCTAAAGTGTTATGTGTCTTGTCTACTTCTCCCAATCTAGATATGTATTCTGCATCTTCCATTATTTTAATATCATTTTTAACTTTATTTAAATTTACTAGTCCATCATATAAAACATTTATTACATATAAAAGCAAAAAAATCTCTCCTTACCTTCAAATCGTTTTCATACATTAACATAATTATACACTATTTATGTTACTTATTCTATATTTTTTTATAAAATCCTTCATAAAAAATTATTTATTAAAAGCTATCTCATAGAATAGTACCCATATAAATTCTTTTAAATACTTAATAACATATATTTATGCAAATATCCTGCTCATTATATACTTTTATTATTATGACACTTTTATCTAATTTAATATTCCATATAATTATGGAAACTTTTTTGTCATTTTATATTCTATATATCTCAAAATTCCCAACGTCATAAAAAAATAAATTCAATTAATTTTTTCTTGCAATTTTAAAATAAACGATGATATTCTAAAGTAGATTAATATATATTTAGAAATGATAAACATATGACAAAAGATATGACTACTGGCAATCCAGTTAAACTAATTTTATTCTTCTCAATTCCTCTGCTTATAGGAAATGTTTTTCAACAATTTTATAGTATGGTTGACACCATAATAGTTGGCAGATATGTAGAAGTACAAGCACTTGCTGCTGTAGGTGTTACTGGTTCTCTTTCATTTCTTATTCTTGGATTTACTTTTGGACTAACAGGTGGATTTTCAGTCATTATTGCACAACGTTTTGGTGCTAATGATGAGGATGGACTTAGAAAGTCTGTTGCTACATCGACTATTCTAAGCATTATATCAACTATTATAATTACACTTGCTAGTATGTTATCTGCAAAACCTGTACTTTCACTTATGAATACACCAGACGATATTATAAATGATGCTACAATATACATAATTATAATTTATGCTGGTACTTGTGCAACTGTATTTTATAATATGATTGCCGGAATATTAAGATCTCTTGGTGATTCTAAGACACCTTTATATTTTCTTATTCTATCTTCAATTTTAAATATTATATTGGACTTATTTTTCATATTAAATTTTAATATGGGGGTAAGAGGAGCTGCTTATGCAACTGTAATTGCTCAAGGAATTTCTGGTATCTTATGCCTAATATATGCATTAAAAAAATATCCGATTTTAAGATTAAAAAAAGAAGATTGGATATGGGATAAAAATTTTGCTTTAAAACACCTTAATGTGGGTATTCCTATGGCTCTTCAATTTTCAATTACAGCAACTGGAGTAATGGTTCTTCAAACTGCATTGAATGCCTTTGGATCTACTGTTATCGCAGCATACACAGCTGCATCTAAAGTTGAGCAAATAGTTACTCAGCCCGGTATATCATTTGGAACTACCATGGCTACATATTGTGGTCAAAATCTTGGAGCCGGTAAATATGATCGTATTAAAGAAGGCGTAAAAAAAGGTTCTATCATAACTATAATGGTTAGTATAATTGCTGCTGTAGTATTATTTGTATTCGGTAAATCATTAAGCACATTATTTATAAGCAGTGACCAAATTGAAGCACTTAATTACAGTAAGCAGTATCTTAATACTGTCGCTGCCTTTCTTCCTATTCTTGGAATGTTATTTATATATAGAAACTCACTTCAAGGAATTGGTGATGCATTTATACCAATGATGGCTGGTGTTGCAGAACTTGTTGCAAGGGTTATTGTAGCATTTACTTTTCCTGCATTTATAGGCTATATTGGTATATGTCTTGCTAGCCCTTTTGCATGGATTGGTGCAACCATTCCAATGGCAATCAAGTATAGAATTTTAATTAAAAGAATGCTAATAGAAAAAACTGAATAAATTACGGCTAAAAAAATTACCTTAGGAGTTCTTCCTAAGGTAATTTCTTATATTTTCTTTAAAGTTTTAAAAAACTCATATCCTTTACCAATCCGGATTTGGAAATATCCTCATCAAAACCTCTTTATTTCCATCATTGTTTGACAAATAATTATATCCTTCATCATAATCTACAAGCTCATATCCATCAATCTCATCATTATAATTAGTTCCTTTTCCATATTTAGTTGAAATAACTTTATCACTTTTATTACTCATACTAAACTCTCCTTTATTACTAAATATAATAATAAGAGTTTCTCCAGGAAAAATAATCTTATTCTTTTATTTTTTTAATCAAGTCCATCATTTTCAACTATATCAAAAAATTTTTTTAATTCCTCTGCTGATACCTCTATATCATGCTTATTCTGTTTATCTAGTGTTTCCTCAAAGTCTCTTAAATACATATCAATAGTACGTCTTGCCTCTCCAAAGCTTTCTTCATAGAGTCTTTCACCTTTTGCAAGTAAAAGTTTATTTTCTTCTTTATCTCTTGGATGTATTTTGAGATAACTTAACTCTTTAAGTCTTTCTTCAATTTCTTCTTCACTCATGGCGCCTTCATTTTTTTGTATTACAATTCTTTTTTTTAACTTTGTTGAAACTACTGTTACTTCTACTTCAAGTATTGAATTAATATCATAAGTATAAGTAACATCAACTGCTTCTCTTCCTGCTGGACCTTTTGGAACATCTATATTTAATTCACCAAGGAAAAGATTATTTTTAGCGAAACGACTTTCACCTTGAAGTATTTCTATGTTAATAGATGGCTGATTATCATATGTTGTATATAACCTCTCAGTTTTACTTACTGGAATAACTGTGTTTCTTTCTATTATTGGATAAAAGTGACCTGATTCATAAGAATCATCCTCCCTTCTTAATGAAACATTAGTTCCAAGTGTATATGAACACACATCAGTAAGTACAATTTCCTTTATTGCTTCATTTCTTTCCTTCATTGCTCCATGAATAGCAGCGCCAAGTGCCACAGCTTCATCTGGATTTATATTAGTATTTGGCAATCTTCCAAATAGCTTGCCTACAAAGTTTCTAACAATTGATGACTTCGTAGCACCACCAACTAATATTATTTCATCTATTTCTCTAACCTTTATTGCAGCATCTTTTAGTACTCTTTCAATAGGTTTTCTTATTTTTGCCAAAAGAAGCTGACAATTCTTTTCATACTCTTCAATGAAAAATTCTTGTTCAATTAATTCTCCATTAATCTTACATTTCATAATAACATTTTTACTATTCGAGAATTCCTGCTTACAGAGTTCAGCCTGCTTTCTTACATGCTCAATAAGTTTAGTATCAAATGAATTACATTTTATTTTTTTAGAATTGAAAAACATATTAACTAAAATTTCAGTAAAATCTTCTCCACCTAAGAAATTATCTCCTGCAACTGCTCTTACTTCCATAATATTTTTATACAGTTCTAAAATAGATATATCAAATGTACCTCCACCAAGATCAAATACTAAAAACCTAGTATTTAAATTTTCATTATGAAGTCCATAAGCAATGGAAGCTGCTGTTGGTTCATTTATCATCCTTTCGACTTTTAAACCTGCAAGTTTTCCAGCTCTTTGAGTTGCTTTTCTTTGTGCATCATTAAAATATGCTGGTACACTTATAACAGCTTCATTTATTGTTTGTCCTAAATATTCTTCTGCATCTTCTTTTAAAGAACGGAGAACAAATGAAGATAGCTCTTCTGCTGAGAATTCTTCTTCTCCAAGATGGAATTTCTTTTCTGTTCCCATACTTCTTTTAAATATATCTGCTGTTAAATTAGGATGAGTAATTTTTCTTTCCTTTGCTATTTTTCCTACATATATTTCTCCATTTTCTTCATTTATGCTGACTACAGAAGGAGTGAGATTATCTCCAAGCCTATTAGGTATAATAACTGGGCCCCCTTCTGTAAAGTATGATACTAAACTATTTGTAGTACCAAGATCAATTCCTATAATCATATAACCCTCCAAATACTAAATAAAAGTTTTAGTCAATATTTAAAATTTTTTTCATTCTTTCTAAAGCTTCAACATGTTCTTCCAAATTATCTCGTATATCATATGCTTTTTTATAATACTTATAGGCCGTTTCATAATCTTTTTCATTCTCATACATTTCACCTAATATATAATACGCTTCATAGCATCCATCAAAATCGCAATTATTACATGGCTTTTCAATAGCTTTATTCAAATAAAAAACGGCTTCTTTATGCTTATTCAGCTCCATATAGCATCTTCCTATTTCACAAACATCAAATGATGAATCTCTATTCCTATCCATGTACAGCTTTAAAGCTTTTTTATAATAAATACGTGCTTTTATTTTCTGTTTTTTATATTTATATGCTCCTGCTAAACATATATAATTTAATGGATTATTATCATTTATTTTTATCTGCTTTAAATAATATGCAATTGCAGTATCATAATGATTTCTTCTTTCATAAGCATTTCCAATCTGTCTATATTCAAAACTATGATTAGGATTTAATTTTATTACCTTTTCATACCATATAATAGCATTATCATATTCTTGAAGTGCTTTATATGCATCACCTATTTCATCATAAAAATCTTCTTTATCTGCATCATTTAGCTTAGCTCCTTCAATATATACTTCTATTGCTTCTTCATATTTTCTCATAGCCATAAGAGTTTTTGCTTTATTATAATACAGACTTGGCTCATTTTCTAATTTGCATATTCCTTCATCGTAATATTTTATTGCATTATCAAATTCTTTTATGTTCTTATATGATTTTCCAATATTATTATAAAATTGAACATAAACATCATCATCCATTACTTCAATTGCTTTTATAAAATATTGAATTGCCTTTTCAAATTCGCCTCTATCCTTATAAATAACTCCAATGTTATTGTAAGCATGTGGATTTTTAGGATCTATTTTTATTGTCTCTTCATAGTCTTTAACTGCTTCATCTTCTCTATCTATTTTTTTATAAAGAAGTCCACGATTAATTAAATAATATGGTTCCTTTTTTACTTCTATTTGTTTATTATAATATTCTAAAGCCTTATCATATTCATGTAATTCTTCATAGATTTCTCCAATTTCATTATTAACATACTCATGTTTAGAATCTATTTCTAGAACCTTCTTATATTCAGTTATACTTTTTTCTTTGTCATTCTGAATTCTATAAATTTCAGCTTTTCTTAAATAAGAGAATATGTCTTCTGGAGCTCTATCTATTGCATAATCATAATCTTTAATTGCTTTATCATATTCCTTTAATGCTTTATAAATATATCCCCTGCAATAATAAAACTTTAATTTTCTTTTATCTATATCAAAAGATTTATTTATATATGATAAAGCTGTTTTATAATCACGTCTATCACAATAAATCAATGATAATTCATAATATACTTCATCAGCAATATTACATACATCATCATTTTCCTTAATTGAATTTAAAATATTTATAGCTATTTCTTCTGATTCATCTAATTTTTTCATGCTGTTTATTGTCTTCAATTTATATAAATTTATTTTATCGTCTACAACGCCTTGTTTTTCTACTTCTTCATATATTTCCAGTATTCTTTCATATTCTGAATGCTCATAATAAATTTCCATTTCTAAAGCATACGCTTCTGAATTATATGGATATATATTTATTGCTTCTTCTAAAGAATCTAAAGCATCTCTATGATAGCCAAGTTCATACAGTGATTCTGCTTTGTTCATATGGAATTTAACATTGGAATTATCTAGTTCTAATGCTTCTTCACTAATTTTTAAAGCTTCTTCAAACTTTTTTAGCTTATTTAATGAATATGATTTTATATATAAGCTTCCTATATTCTTATTATTGATTTCTAAACAATTACTGCAAATTTTAATTGCTTCTTCATATTTTTCCAACTTCATAAGAATTCTAGCTTTTTCGCAATAGATATATTCAAGTTGTCTATTATTATCTCTCTCTTCCGAATTTCTTGTATCTATTTTTTCACACCACATATTAAAATAATTCAATGCTTTTGAGTACTCTTCTAAAGAAGAATATGTTCTTCCCATTAAATCAAAATATTGGCTTTGATTTTCTTCATCACAATCTATCTCTTTTGATAATTCCAATATTTCATCATATCTATAGTTTTCATAAAGACACCATGCTATATTAAATTTTTCAGATAGAGATTTTTCTTCATGACTCTCTTTATACTGATCTATAAGTTTGTCGTTAGTTTCAGCTATCTTTCTTCTAACATAATCATCATATGAATTTCTTCTCATAAGATTTAAGTATAGATCTTTAGCTTTATCTAATTCATCTAGTTCTAAGTAGCAGTCAGCTAGTCCACAAATTGAATTATAGTCCTCTGGTAAAATTTCAAGCACTTTTTCATACAATAATTTTGCTTCATTCACATTCTTTTCGATCCATTCAACTTCTGCCATAGAATACATAACATCTGGTTCATTTGCGTATTCTTCAATTAATCTTTCACTTATGCTTCGTGCATTTTCAATATCATTGTTACTGATAAAATATCTTATTTTTAAAACCTCTAGTGATGGATGAAATATATTTAATTGTTCAATATTATCTAAAGATTTTTTAGCTTCATCTAAGTTTCTTTCATTTAATTCCCTTCTTATTTTATAATAAGATTCTATCCATTGGTCATAATTTTTATTGTCATCAATATTTTCAAATAATTCATAATTTAATACATCAATATATTTTATTCTATTATCCACATAATCTATAAATTCATATGGAAACTTTTCATATAATTCTTCCTTTTGCTCTGTCCATTCAAAATAATTATTTAATAAAATCCATATCTTTTGTGGAAATCTGAAATTATCCATTAAAAATTCTAGAAGCTTTTCACTTGCATCTTCTTTAGTATCAATCCCATAACATACATCTTCGTTTAAAAGATTTTTCCATGCTTCTTCATTTATTCTTAGAGAAAATTTATCATAAACTTCATTTACTTTTTTAATCCAGATTCCAATCGGTGTATTGTCTTCATCTATTACTTCATCTTTGTCTGCTTCTTTCAAAGCTTCCTCATAAGATCTTCTTAAAAGTTTAAATCCTTCTTCATCATCTTCTGGATGCACAACAGAAAGTTTATTTAAATATGCTTTTTTTATTTCATCTTTGTTCTTTGTTGGGTTAATGTTTAATATACCCCAAATATTCATTGCTCCTCCTATATGACTTTTAAAATTATAGATTATGTTATGTGATTATATAGTATTATTTAAAAAGGCCTATACTTATCACTAATTCTCATACCTACTCCTATTGCTCTAAAATTGCTTAATTGCTTATTTTCTTTTAACACTTTTTCTATAGCATCATAAGTAGCACTTAAACATATTATTTTTTTTATACTTTCTTTTGTTATTTTTCTATTATATAAATTTTCAGATACGCTTTCATAAATATTATAGTAACTTGTAAATTGATTTTTATATACCTCTATATTTCTATCATTATTTATGAACATAATTTTATCAATATATTTTCCTTCTGAAAAAATCAATTCACATAGTATTTCTGGAATAAAAATTTTCAATTCAAAAGCAAGATTTTCATCATTTGTTATTTTACTTATGTCTTTTAGAATATTATCAAATTTTTCTTTGCTATCACAATTTGCAATTATCTCTATTGCTTTATTAGAAAAATTAATTATATCATCTTTACTATAAGGCACCTTTTTATAAGTTTCATCACTTTGTTTTATTATAAAGAACTGTTTTAATGATATAAAATTTCCAGAAAAATCAATAGATTCTGCAAGATTTCTTAGGTCATTTGTGATTTCTAAATTTAAAGTTCCATTAATTCTACATTCACATATATAATTATTATCGGATGTTTTACAAATAAATATCTTCACCCAATTATATTTCTTATTTCCTAATCTCTTTTTTAATTTCCCTCCAAATATTTCCCAGAAATCTGTTATGTTTGTTTTTATGCTATCCCCCATACACTGTAGATCACTTTTAGTTAAATTCCACTTCTTACTTTCAAAAAAATGTGTTTCAAAAGTTTCAGAATATCTGTTATTCATACTATCAATAAATGTTAAAAGACAGCTTAATGCAAAATTAACTGAACATTGTTTTAATGCCTCTTCTTCACTTTTACCAATTCCTGCTGTAGACTCTATAAACACATCATTAAATTCTCCATTATTAATTGAAAAAATCAACTCTGCCATCACAAAATCCTTTTCAGTCTTAATACTTACAATTTCAGTTGTTACTATTAAATCAATTTCTTTTATAAATAATTTATTATCAAGAATTTCACCGTTATTAACCACTTTTTGTAATGATTCTAATACTATTTGTTCATTTGTTAATTTATTGTTCATAAAGCTCCTCCTATTTCTTTTCTCTTTCATTTGCTTAAGGTTATCATTGTATTTTTTCTATATGAATATATTATACTAAATGGAAAAAATTTTATATAATCAAAAATAATACCTTATAATTTAATTACTTTCGTTAAATCTATACATTATTGATAAATTAAATAAAAAAACATACTATTTTAATCCATATAAGAAAATATACTTCTTCTTGTAAATATGATAAAATATATTTCATTACTTAACAGTATGAAAATTGGAGGAAACAATATGCAATGGATAAATGATATAAAAAATTACACCCCATATAACGAACAAGAAGAAACAGATAAAAGACTTATACTGCAGTGTTTAGATATTTATGATAATTTGCTTAGCAGAGAAAATGTACTTGCACATATAACAAGCTCTGGATATATAATAAATGAATCTAAAAATAAAGTTCTTATGGTGCATCATAATATTTATAAAACATGGTCTTGGACTGGTGGACACGCTGATAATGATTCTGATCTACTTTATGTTTCCATTAAAGAAGCAAAAGAGGAAACAGGAATTCAAAATATAAAACCACTTTCTAAAAATATATTTTCTCTAGATGTATTGCCAGTAATTGGTCATATAAAAAATAATAAATATGTTTCTGCTCATTTACATTTATCTGTAGCGTATTTACTTGAGGCTGATGAACGTGATGAATTATTCATAAAAGCTGATGAAAATAGCGGTGTTAAATGGATTCCAATAGATAAAATACATGAGTATTCTAACGAGCCTGATATGGTAAAGCTTTATTGCAAATTTAATGAAAAACTTAAGTTCTTTTAATCAAAATAAATAAGGATATCGTTTATCCTTATCGATACCCTTAATTATTCTTTAATTACTTTATTAAAGAATAATTAATTTCTTAAAATACCATACATCTTTCCTATCTCTTTACCTTTAAAATTATCAAAATCAAATGATATTTTATTGTTTAGCTTTCGATTACTAAAAATTATGACTAGGGTTTTCACGAACTTTATTGATCGCCTTTGTTACCTGAATTATTATATCAGTTTCAAACTGATTTTCAGAATTAGCTAGCTTCGCCATAACTCTTCCTTTTTCAGTAGCTACATAATATGGCTTTAAATTATTTAAAGATAATGCAAAAATATCTCTTTTGCACTTTTCACATCTACAGCCGTTATCTTTTTTCAAAAGTTCTTCCATACAATCTCTTACCCAGTTTTCCATATAATTAGTGACTTCTTCCATTTTTTTATCTATTTCCCCTTCATTTTCTATTATCCTATAAATATTATACAATATAAATTACTTTATGCAAAACACTTTTTATTTTTAATTATTTTCTACCATATTAAGAACTTTTCGAGCCTTCGGGACAACATAATGACTTGATCCCTTTTCTTTAACATCTTCAATCATAGTTAATACTATTATATTGTTATTTTTATCGTCATTAACTGTCATACCTATAAACCACCCTAATTCTGTTCCCATATTATCCTTTTGAGAATTTTTTATTTCTGCTGTTCCTGTCTTGCCTGCTATTTTTTTACCTTTTGTGTATACTTCATGTCCTGTCCCATTTATATTTTCAACAACTTGAACTAAATCATTTAATACCATATGTGCATTTTCTTTTGAAGTAACATTCTTTTTCCATATTGCTCCTTTATTATTGTCATTATAAATTAAACATGGATTTAATATATTTCCATCATTGTAGAATAAGGTATACATTGAAGCAAGTTGTACAGGATTCATTAATATTTCTCCCTGACCATATCCACTATCAGCTAATTGGACTTCTGTATTAAATTCATTATTTGATGATATTTGTGAATTAAATAATGGATATTCAAATTTTATTTTTTCTCCTATTCCAAATTCATTTAATCTTTTCTTAAAATCATCTTTTCCTATTTCTAACGCAATTTGTCCAAAATATATATTATCAGAATATATAAGTGCATTTAAAAGATTATTTTTTCCCTCATATTCCTTTACTCTTGTTATATAATAATTTCCCCAACTACTATCTTTTTGCCATGATATTCCTTTGATACTTCTATCTTTATTTGAATCTAGTTTTTTAGTATCTAAACCTATAAGCGCAGTAAATGGTTTAAAGCATGATCCTGGCGCAAATGTAGCTTGAAATCTATTAAATAATGGTTTATTTTTGTCCGAATTTATAGTATCCCATTTTTCCTTAGATAAACCTAATATAAAATCATTTGGATCATAACTTGGAGTACTTACCAGTGCTAAAACCTCTCCATTAGCTGGATTTAATATAACTGATGCTCCATTATCTTGTCTAAGTTCTTCATACATAGTTTCTTGTAATTTAATATCAATAGTTAGTTTTAAATCTTTTCCATTAATTTGTGGCGTATATGATAGAGATTTCTTCTTTATATGATCCTTTGTTTCTATATATATATCATATCCATTAATCCCATGAAGTTTTTCTTCATATATTTTTTCAAGTCCACTTTTTCCTATCTCCGAATTTGAATCATACCCATTATCGTTGTTATTTTCTAATTCTTCACTGCTTATGTTTTGAACATATCCTGTTAAATGAGCACATTTCATTCCATATGGATATATTCTTCCCTCTTCTTCTTTTATCATAACTCCTTTTATTTTTGATAATAATTGAGCTCTTTTATCATCTTTACTGATTAGTTTAACTGGTATAAACATATCATCCTTTACATATGACTGATTAAGTTTATTTTGTATATAATCATGATCCATTTCTAATATACTTGCAATTTCATTTATTGAATTTTTATTATTTTTTTTAATTTCTCCAGGCACAATTCCTACATTAAGTATATATCCATCTGTAGCTAATTTTTCATTATTTCTATCTAAAATATCTCCTCTTTTTGCTCTAAGAGTATCCACCATTAATTTATCAGAATCACTCAATTCTGGGAAAATGCAATTAGAATTCCAATTTATCACATAGCCTTTATCATATTCTTTATTTAACTCTACACTATTTTCAAACTTCATTTTTCCACATATTGTATCCATTATATTTTCATACTTTATAGTTACCATATCATTTTTTTTAATTATCTCTTCAATATTTATCTTAATATCTTTTGCATGAATGCCTTCATAAATATTTTTATTTCTTGAAATGAATGTCTCTTTATCAAATTCAGCTTTACTTTGAACTGATATCATATTGTACATATTCTCATATTCTTTATTATTTAAACATTCTATATAATTTAATAATGTTTCCTTTGGTTTGTTGTTTTCAGTATAAACATATCTACTTATTAAAACTATCCATATAAATAAAATAATACCTGTAGCTATTATTGTTATTAATTTTTTAGATTTTCTCATCAATCGTCCTCTTCTTTTCCATATATTTACATTAATTATACATTTTATTTTTTTATTAAACAATATAATATTTTATGAATATAATATTGCCAGTCTCATAAACTAAATAATGATTATTATTTATAAGGAGGTTCAAATTATGAAAGATGAGAAAAATCTTCATGACCAAGCAAAACAAATGATTATAGATGGTGAATCTTTTGATACTATAATTGAAAAAACACATTTAAGACTAAAAGATTTAAAAAGAATTCAAAGAAACGAAATAGATCCTCATTTTTAGAATTATACATATAATAAATCTAAAAAAAAATAGACCAAGGTACTTTTATATACAAAAAGCACCTTGGGTATTTCTATATTATGAACTAATTAATTTTCTCTTTTGCAAATTTTATGAGTTCTTCTGTATTATTAATTGCTTTATCTTCCATAACCATATCAAGAAGATAATTGAGCATTTCTCCAATTTCTTTTCCTTTTAAACCAACTTTTATTAATTCATTCCCACTTATTTTTAATTGTTTAATATTAAAGCATTCTTTATTTTCAATTATATTATTTAAGCATTTTTCTACGTCTAATAAATTTTTTAATTGAGCTTCTTTATATAATGAATTTTTACCTAAAATATCTGCTTTTTTAACTTTTAGCAGATCATATAAAAGTTCTTCTCCGATTTTATTAAGAAGACGTTTTACTGTTATCTTATCATCTAAAGGATAATCGTGATATTTTATTAAAATCAGAACATTTTCTATAGTCACATTATCATACTTCAATCCTTTAAGTACTTTCTTTGCAATTTCTATCGAACATTCCACATGCCCATAAAAATGTGAAATTCCATTTTCATCTGTAGTTTTTGTTTCTAATTTTCCCAAATCATGCAACAACATAGCAAGTCTTAAATGTAATTTAGCATCGATATTTTCCATACAAATAATTGTATGCATATATAAATCATAAACATGATACATATTATTTTGATTAAAGCCATATGCCTTTCTCATTTCTTTGATTATAAATTCCAAAAGTCCACATTCTCTTAAAAGATCAATTTTTCTTGGATCATAAATAATTATTTTATTGAATTCTTCTCTAATTCTCTCTTTTGATATCTTTATAATATTGTCTTTTAGCTTTTTTATAGCATTTAAAGTCTCTTCTTCAATTTCAAAATTTAGTTGTGCAGAAAAACGTATTGCTCTTAGCATTCTTAATGCATCTTCTAAAAACCGTTTTTCTGGATTACCAACTGTTTTTATTATTTTATTTTTTAGATCATTTAAACCATTAAAATAATCTTTGAATCCATCTATATCATTGTATGCCATAGCATTTACTGTGAAATCTCTTCTGCTCAAATCTTCTCTTAAGCTCGTTACAAATTTCACTTCCTTTGGATGCCTTTGATCTTTATATTCACCGTCTATTCTAAAAGTTGTTACTTCATAATTTTCATTATTTAAAACTACTGTCACTGTCCCATGTTTAATACCTGTTAAAATAACCTTATCAAACAACTTAATAACTTCTTCCGGCTTTGCACTTGTTGTTATATCATAATCTTTTGGCTCTTTATTTAAAATAATATCTCTTACACAGCCACCTACAATATAGGCCTCAAAATTATTTTTTATTAATCGGTTTAATATATATTTAACATCCTTTTGTATTTTTATATCCAAACGTTCCACCTACCTTTAATATCAACCTAATATATTAAAATAGCAGTGCATTAAGCACTGCTTCTACATTAGTCGTCTGCAACATTTCTATTGTTATACGAATATACATTATAATTTTGCCATATTTCTTCTAATCCAGCAAATACATTAGATATATTCTCTTTTTCTCTCATTCCAACAGCAATTATTAAAGCATTTATAACTGATAAAGGAGCCACTAGTGAATCAACAAATGATGCCATATTACTTTGAGCTATCAATGTATAATCTGCTTTAGTTGCAAGTGGTGATAGTAAACTATCAGTAAGAGCCACTACTTTAGCACCTCTGTCTTGAGAAAATGCTAATGCATCTATAGTTTTTGCTGCATATCTTGGGAAGCCTATTCCTATTACCAAATCTCCTTCTGAAACATTTATCATTTGTTCAAATACATCTGAAATTCCATAGCTTACTACTTTTACATTTTGAAGAATTATATTTAAGTAAAATCCTAAAAATTCTGATAATGCAGTTGAACTTCTAAGACCTATTATATATATTCTTTTTGCCTCAAATATACTCTTTACAACATCCTCAAAAACATTCTCATTTATTTTTTCTAATGTTGCTCTTATATTTTCCATATCAGCTTTAAGAACTCCCTTTAAAGCATCACCATCGGAAAAATAATCATTTCTAAGCTCTAATCTCTGAACTGTAGTAAGTTTGTTTTTTATTAACTCCTGAAGCGCTTTTTGAAGCTTTGGATACCCTGAAAATCCAAGCTCATTAGCAAATCTTACAACAGTAGATTCTGACACTCCAACTGACACTCCAAGTTTTGCTGCTGTCATAAAAGCTGCTTTATCATAGTTTTTTAATATGTATTCTGCTATAAGCTTCTGCCCTTTACTTAAGCGTATAAATTTCCCCTGAATTAATCTCATTAAATCTTTGCTATTTTCATTATTTAATTCGTCCATTTTTAGCCTTCCTGTTTTTTTAAATTGAATTATATTATCTTAATTCTATCATCATTTATTAAAATATTCAATCTAATAACTTATTTTTTAAATATAATATTAAAACTTTGCAGGATTATAACTTAATCCATTCATCTTTAAGAAATTTTAATAAAAACTTACTAACTTTTTAAATTAAGAAATAATTTATATGGTTATAAGGAATTTATATATTCAATTTCTTCATCAGTTAATTCCCTATATTCTCCTCTTTTTAAATAAGCAAGCTTTATTTCTCCAATAGATACTCTTTTTAGAGATAATACATCATGATTTAATGCTGAACACATTCTTCTTATTTGCCTATTCTTACCTTCATGTATACTTACCTCAATAGTAGATATATTCTTTTCTTCGTCATAGCTTATAGTTTTAAGGGTTGCTGGTGCTGTTATATATCCACCAATATCAATTCCTTCTTTAAATGCTCTTACATCTTTTTCATTAATTTTGTTCTTGACTATAACAATATATTTTTTTATTATTTCTTTTCTTGGGTGTATTATCTTATTATACACTTCCCCATCATTAGTTAAGAGAATCAATCCAGAACTATCATAGTCAAGTCTTCCTATTGGATATACTCTTTCTTTAACTTTAACTAAATCTAGCACTGTTTTTCTATCCTTTTCATCCTTAACAGAACATATATATCCTTCTGGTTTATTTAGCATTATATATACTTTCTTTTCTTCTTTGCTTATTATTTTTCCATCATATTCAATAACATCTTTTTCTGGATTAACTTTTGTTCCTAATTCATTTACTAAAATTCCATTAACTTTTACTTTTCCAGCAAGTATTAATTCTTCACACTTTCTTCTTGATGCTACTCCACAACTTGCCATATATTTCTGTAGTCTTTCTTCCATTACTTTATCACTCCATTTAAAACACATTTGTGTTATTACACTCTAATATAGCCATTTTTGATTATACTTAAACAATCAATATTAATCAATGACATATCTTTAAATAATATTCGACATAAATTAATAGAGACGCTCTATTAAGCGCCTCTATCATCTTTAAACAAAATTAGTCTAAATTATTGTTTTACAGTAAGATTTATTGGTTTTACTAGAAGAATCCTCCAGGACAGCCTCCAAATCCACCAAATCCGCCACAGCCTCCACCGAAGCCAAGGAAGAAGATTAATAAAATCCAAATCCACCATCCTCCGCCGAAGCCAAGTCCGCCGCCGAATCCATTTCCACAGCCAAAATTGTTACCAAATCCACCATTATTACCACAGCAGCAATTATTACTGCAACAATTATTACTGCAGCAACATGAAGGCTGACAACAACAGCTAGTACATTTATTACAGCAGCAACAACAATCTTTAGATCTCTTTGACATTGTTCACCATCTCCTATTCTTTAGTTTAATATATTTTATTCAAATCTAATGATAATTGTTCATTGTGATTTTAAATAAAATAGAATAGGATAATATTATTTAAAAATTAACTGATAACTCCATATAGTTCTTCTAAACCACTCTTCACCTTTTTTAGCAATGGAGGAATTACTATAATTTGTAGAATCATTCCTGGAATCTGTTCTATTATTATTTTAATTATACTTTTTATTGAAATATAACCTACATTTATAATATTCCCTAAAAACCACATCCCACCAAAATAAATTACTCTCGCTAATATGAATAAAATTATTAAAATAATATATGTATTTATATTTTTATTTTTCAAAAAGCCAGCAATACATCCATAACAAAATAATTCAAAAATAATGAAAAATAATTCCTCAATATGTGGAAACCCACAAAATATATTACTTAAAATAGGTGTAAAAACTGCAACACTAATTCCACTGATTGGTCCTAATAATAATCCTGCTATTATTACTGGTATATGTATCGGTAATATAATACCATATAATCCTTTAAACACATTGATCATCATTGACAATACAATGCCAAAAACTATAAGTACTATATTAAATATTATTCTTTCAGCCGGTATCTCTTTCATTAAAATCCTTTCCTCCATCCCCAAATTATTGTTCATTTTCATTATATATCTTCATAGTATATACGAGTCAATTGGAGTAACTTACAATAAATACTGTAGTTGTCCACCAAGTACAGTAACTGCCTATACAACTTTAATATAAAAAATGAACAGACATCTTAAAAAAGAAAGTCCATTCATTTCTCATATCACAAATTATACAATATATTTCTTTGTATGTCTATTAATCTATATACTGACTAAATTTTCTATATTAAAATTCTAAGAAATTTTCTTAACAACTCTTTTACATATGTGAAGTATTATAAACGTTAATATTCCTATAGTTATAATTTCTGCACCCATAGTAAAAATCAGATCTTTTCCAAATAAGATTCCATTATTTCTTATATATAAAATATTGTTTAAAATTGAATTAGCTATTAAGCTCTCTAAAACTATTCCCACACTAATTGATAGCATTATAAGAATAAATTTTTCTGCTTTTTTTGATGTAAATAATTTTGTACTATTTTCTAGCTTATAATTTTTGCTGCTTATATTAAATATAATTAACATTATCCCTATTACAATTAACATTGTTAAAATTTCCACACACAAATATTTTAAATTTATATTCCTAATAGAGATGCTTCTAAGAATAGGATTTGCCAAAATATATGATCCATTACCATAAATACTTCTATCTATTATTCCCATAATGCTAATCTCCTTTCTTACCCCAAAATAACTAATAATAAAGCTTATTTTATTTATTATAGCAATACATGATATAGGCAACACAAATACTATTCCTATAATTGAAGCTGCAATATTAGAAAATAATAAATCACATATAATTAAAAATAATATTCCTATAGTCCCTAATATAATAACTTTTAGAAATTCAAATGCCATAACATTAAAATAACCATCAACTATACTCATTAATTCTATATTTCTTATATAAGCCATTATTGCTATATAGACATATGTCATTGTAAATAAAATTAATGTTATTAGTAAACATATAAGATGATTAATCCTTAATTGCTTTTTAGTATATGGTCCATTATATAAAAACATATCATTATTTCTTTTATTTATACCATGTCCAATAAAATATATTGCTATAAATATTACTCCCAGTGGGAAATACTGTTCTATCCTAAATGTGTAAAAACTATTTGTAGCATTATATGCTATCATGCTCTTTACATCAGAAATCCCAGAGTTTATTAATTCATTTGAAAGAAATCCCCACGCTAATATTCCAATTAATATAGCTATCTTGGTAGAATTAAACCACTGATACATCAAAGCTTTATTAAAGTACTTTTTCATCTGTCTCCTCCTTATCTAACTTATAAATAAATACATCTTCTAAACCCAAATCAATTTGCTCTACAAATAATGGATTCAACTTATTTAGGTTATTTATAAATTCTTCATCATATTCATCTGTTATGATTGTAAATACTCGTCCTATTCTGTCTATCTTAAATGTTCCTTTTAAATTTAATTCTTTTTCATCAATATCTTCTTTAAATGCTACCTGTATCTTTTTTATTTTATTTTTCATATTTTCTATTGAATTTTCATACGATATAATTCCATTTTCTAAAATAGCTACTTCATCACATATTTGTTCTAGTTCATTTAAATGATGAGAACTTATGATTACAGTAGTATTATTTTCAAATACTTCATCTAACAAGATATTTATTAATTTCTTTTTAAGTATTGCATCTAACCCAGATGTTGGTTCATCTAAAATTAAATATTTTGCTTTAATAGAAAGTGCTATCATAAGTGAGAGTCTCATTTTCATACCTTTAGATAATTGAAAGATGTATTGTTTTCTTGGAATTTTAAATATCTCGTTTAATTCATTGAACCTTTTTTCATCAAAACTTTCGTATGCTAATTTATTATATTTAATTATTTCTTCTACTTTAAATCCTGAAGGCATTATATTTTCATCTGCTACATATCCAATTTTACTTTTTACTTTTGGATTATCATATACAGATTCATTATCATATAGCACTTCACCATTTGTAGTACTATATATTCCACTTAAACATCTAAGTAAGGTTGTTTTTCCAACTCCATTTGGACCAATAATTCCAAATATTTTTCCTTCTTTTATGTTTAAATTTATATCATTTAAAATTTTATTTTCATCTATTTCAAATGACAAGTTATTTACTTTTATCATTATTATCAACTCCTAATTGTGAAAATATTTTTAAGGTCAAATCAATAAAATCCTCTTTAGTAATTCCACTATAACTTGCTTCAAGAATAATTTTTTTTAAGCTTCCTGAAATTTCTTCCATTCTTCTTTCATCAACCTTTCCCTCTATATTTTCACTTACAAAAGTTCCTTTACCTCTCAATGTTTCTATTATGCCTTCTCTTTCTAATTCACCATAAGCTTTGCTTATAGTATTAGGATTAATTGTTAACATTGAAGCAAGTTCTCTTACTGATGGAAGCTTTTCTCCCTGCTTTAATGCGCCTTTCATTATAAGCTCTTTAATGCCAAGCTCTATTTGTTCATAAATTGGAGTGCTACTCCTAGGATCTACTTTTATCATATATTCATCCTCTTCTTATTGTATTTCTTCTTCAGAAACAATATAGTCGATTACGAAACCTTCACCTTCATCAATGGCTACTAATGTTATTACACTATTTTCTTCCGAATATGATTCTATATATTTGCCATCTTCATATGAAGCTCCACTATCATAATAAACTTTCGCCTTTAATCTTATTGGCTCAATTAAATTAATTTTTCTATTGCTAACTAAATAGTTTTCTGTAAATCTATAGTAATCATCTAATATAGCTTTCTTTGATTTTTCATCAAGATCAATAATATCCTTTATTTCTATCTTAGAAGGATAGAAATCTGAGTATGTTAGTCTCTTTCTTTTAGACATACATTCTTTAGAGCTGTCCGTCTCATATTTCACTCCTTGCTTATTATAACTTTGTAATTTGTTTGTTCCTAGATTGTAAAGAAGTTCATTTGTAGTATTAAAATGTTTCTTTTTTAAATAAATATTCCCTGAGCTTGTTCCAAGCAAAATTGTAATTAATAATAATCCCACAACTCCTATTGCTATTTTTCCTTTTTTCATATATATCCTCCAAACGTGTATTAAGTGTACTATATTAATTAGTACACTTAATACTATACAGCCCTAATATTTTATTGTCAATATATTATGTGTAAAATTATTAAGCACATAAAAAAACTGCTGCACAACATAAATAAGTGTTTTTTCACAACTTATTTATTAAATGTGCAACAGCCATTTTTTAAAATACTATTTAATTACTTTTAAAATTTTAAAATCCATACTTCCAATCAGATTCCATAATTGCTCATTTATCAAGTCAAATATATGATTCTATTTTTTGCTAAAATATTATGAAACTCTTTCTATTTTATCTGATATTCAGGAAATATTATCCTTAACTTTTTTTCTCACCTAAATAATAAATTATCAGAGCTACTATGGTGAATATTATTGGTCCAGCTATCATAGCAAATGTTGAAACATAATCACCTTTTAATGATGGTTCAATTATAGTGAATATATTAGCAAAAGCCACAGTTATAGTAACTATAATAGCTATTATTACAGCTAAATTTTTATTTTTAAATATCTCAAATGGTTTCTTAATTTTTTCTTTCTTTTTAAAAGAAATATATGCTATTGTAAGAAATAAATATGGAAGTGTCATTGCAACATTAGTCATTAAAACAAGCATTTCAAAAAATGCTTTAGCACTTTTCCCACCTAATGATATTCCAAGTACCATTACAGCAACTATAATTGTTTGTACTTTCATTGCATTTATAGGTATCCCTTTTTTATCTATTTCAGCCATTTTACCAGGCCATAGCTTTTTAGGTGTTCCTTCTATTAATTGTTTTAATGGTGAATATGATAATGTAAAGAATGCTCCACTTAATGCTAAAAACATAGATAATCCTACAAATCTTGCAACCCATTTTCCTATCTCTACACAAGTTGATGCAGCAAGACCTAATGCTTCTCCAATAGAATAACCTAAATTGTTCATAACAACATATGCGACATTTGCCATGTTAACATCTGGAGCAGATAGTGAATCACTCCAGTTTGTAAATATACCAATCATAAATATTCCAACCGAATAACCAATTGATATTATTATTGCTGCTATTGCTATTCCTTTTGGAAGAGTTCTTTCTGGATTCTCAGTTTGATCAACTAGCCCGCTTACCGCTTCAATACCACCATAAGCAAATATAGCAAACACTAAGAATGACAACATTGAACTCACGGTTTTATATGCTGGATTTGGAGAATTTATAAAAGAAACCATTGAACTTATTGGTTCTGCTAATTGTCCTTTGTTTAATATCAGAACAATAATTCCAAACACTATAAGAACTACATTTAATAAAGCAACTGCTATGCCACCTACTGATGTAACTTTTGTAATCTTGCTCATACCATATCTTGATATGAAGAATACAAGGCATATCCATATTACACCTAATATTCCTAAAGTCACAGTTGGGCTTAGACCAAAAATACTCCATTTAGACGTTGTATCTACTCCCATAAATGTATTTGATAATGGTATCCATATTGTTGAACAGATATTTACCATCCAAATTACATATGATGCATACCACATAAATATCCCTACAAAAGCAAATCTAGGTCCTACACTTTTTTCCATCCATGAATAAATACCACCCTTTTCATCTTTAAAAGCAGCACCATATTCAGCCATCATAAATGCATATGGAACGAAGAATGTTATTGCTCCTAATATAAACCATGGTATGGCACCATATCCCATTAAATAAAATGATCTTGGCATATTTGCAAAACCAAAAACTGATGTGAATACCATAAGTATTAATGTAATTAAAGTTAATTTCTTTTGTTTTTCATTATTACTCATTTTTTTCTCCTTCTTTTTATAATTGTATCTTTTTGCTTATAAGGTTATCTTAGTATGGATAAGTTCTTAATAATATTATTTTACTTATGTTGTAAACTTATACTATACTATATTACTATTCTTCTATTTTTCATTTAAAATATAACTTTTTCTATCTAACCACCGATATAGTATTAATTTATGTTTCATATTATCCTAATTCTTCTTTGAAACTTATTTGATTCTTAAGATTGCTAATTTTATATTATAAATTAAATACTCTTTAATGGATTTTTTAAATTTATAATATTAGAAATATTTTGTGTAGCAATTTAGACTTTTAAAAATAACCTAGTATAAGAAGTAATTTTTTCTTAAAGGAGAAATCATGAGAAAAGAAGCTGTTGATTGTATAGATTGCGGAACTGAGTATTGTCCATGCAAATTGGCAGAAAGTGAAGAATGCCTTATTTGCTCTCAATGTCAAGGGAAATGCTTTTGTGACTGTTTAAATTGGAAAGGTGTCTGCGTCTATCAAGAACTTGATAATAATGATTACAAAGCAAAAGATGGAAGAAAAACTTATGATTGCTTAATTAAAGATATCGTAAAGTTTAGTGATAAATTAATCATGATAAAATTTAAAGCGCCTCATAAACTAGTATTAGATTTAGTAAAACCCGGTAGTTATATTTTCATAAGAACTGATCAAAATAATTATTTTGATATTCCAATTTCTATTATGAATTCAAACCTAGAGAATGATATTATTACTATAGTAGTTGAAATAAAAGGTATAAAAACAGATAAGTTGCTTAATACAAAAATTAGCGAAAACATAATAATTAGAGGTCCATACTGGAATGGTGTTTTTGGTTTAAAAAATATATACAGCCAAACTTCAGGCAAAGCTCTTATTTTGTCTCGCGGAATTGGTATGGCTCCAATGATGCCTGTAATAAGAAAATTATTGTCACAAAATAATGAACTAAAAATAATAGTTGATGAAACTCCATTTGACAATTCAATATCACATGATCTTTTGGCAGATTTTCACATAGATTTTAATAAAAGCATATTACTTGAAAAGGGCACACTATCTGATCATGGAAAAGTTATTATAAAAGATTCCCTCTTAGACGGAACTAACTATATTCATATAGCAGGAGCTGATATTCTAACTTATGAAGTAATTAAATATTTGGATGCTCTTGATAGAAAAGATGTAAAATTATCATGTTGTAATAACTTTAAAATGTGCTGCGGAGAAGGTATTTGCGGTGCCTGTACCGTAAGATTTGCAGGGCATAAGATACGAAGATTTTGTAAAGAACAAACTGATCCAAGGAATATATTTGAAGGGAGAAGATTCATATGAAGATTGTTATTATTGGAGGAGGTTGGTCTGGATGTAGCGCAGCATTAGCCGCAAAAAAAGCTGGTTCAGATGTAACTTTAATTGAAAAAACCGATTTATTACTCGGACTTGGAAATGTAGGCGGAATAATGAGAAATAATGGCCGTTTTACTGCCTCTGAAGAGTTAATTGCCCTTGGATGTGGTGATCTAATTAAGATTACAGATATAGTATCTACTCACACTAATATAGATTTTCCAGGTCATAAACATGCTACATTATATAATGTAAATATGATTGAAGGTGAGGTGAGAAAATATCTTGTATCATGCGGAATCAATCTTATGATGGAAAGCAGAGTTAATGATGTTGAATTTGATGGCAAAAAAATTAAAGGTGTTTATTTAAGTGATGATACTTTTATTGAAGGTGATGCTTTTATTGAAACAACTGGTACCACTGGCCCTATGGGAAACTGTTTAAGATATGGTAATGGCTGCTCAATGTGTGTATTGCGCTGCCCTTCATTTGGTCCAAGAATAAGTATAAGCGGCCGTTGTGGAGTTCAAGATATTCAAGGTGAAAGAAATGATGATTCTTTAGGTGCATTCTCAGGCTCATGCAAACTCGCAAAGGAAAGTCTTTCTGATGAAATAAGAAATGAGCTTGATACCAAAGGCGTTGTTGTACTAAAAGTCCCAGCTGAGGATGTTAACTATGGAAAGCTTGCTACTAAAGTATGCCAGCAATATGCGCTAAAAGAATTTGCTGAGAATGTAGTACTTCTTGATACTGGACATGCTAAGCTGATGACCACATATTATCCACTTCATAAACTCAGAAAAATTCCTGGTCTTGAAAATGCTAAATATGTTGATCCATATGCAGGAAGCAAAGGAAATTCAATTAGATATTTATCAGTTGCACCTAGGACAAATGATTTAAAAGTTATAGGAATAGATAATTTATTCTGTGCAGGCGAAAAGAGTGGCTTATTCGTTGGCCATACCGAAGCTATATGCACCGGAGCATTAGCCGGTCACAATACTGTTCGTTATTCCTTAGGAATACCACTTTTAATTCTTCCTGATTCAACATGTATAGGAGATATAATAAGCTATGCAAATGAAAAAGCTAAATCCAGAGAAGGCAGAAAGGATCGTTATACATTTGCTGGCTCTGGATATTTCAAGAGAATGAAGGAACTTGGACTTTACACAACTGATATTGATGAAATTCAAACTAGAATTAAAAAATTAAATTTAGATAATATATTTAACACTAAGCTATGCTAGATTAATTAATATTAGAATAATTAGAAAGTTTTAGATTAAAGAACTATATCAAAATTAAACAATAATTTTGATATAGTCTTCTTAATTGGTTTCTTATTTTAAATTAACTCTTTAATATTTTGACTTTCAAATGCAATTGTTTCAACTAAATGTTCATAAATTTGCTTTGTTACATTCCATCTATCTGGACAATTTAATACAACTATAATTATATCTTTTCCATTACTTTCAACAGATGAAACAAGGCATTTTCCTGCACCACCAGTATAGCCTGTTTTTATCCCGTTTGCACCTGGAAGCATCCATAATATTTTATTTATATTATTATAATCTCTTGTAAAATTATATTTAACTTTATCTATAGATTTAGAACCAACTACCTCTCTAAATAAATCATAATCCATTCCCTTAGCTGCCAAAATAGCCAAATCATATGCAGATGAATAATGTTTATTACTATCTAAGCCATGTGGAGATTCAAAATGTGAATCTAAAATTCCTATGCTTCTTGCATAATGGTTCATTATTTCTGAAAAACCTTCCATAGACCCACCTAGTTCTTCTGCAATTGCTATAGCTGCATCATTTCCCGATTTAAACATTAATCCAAAAACTAATTCTCGGAGTGTTATATTCTCACCTGTTTTATACCCTACTTTTGATCCTCTTATACTGTTTGCATTCTTACTTATTGTAACCTCTTTATCTAAATCTCCTTGTTCAATTGCAATAAGTGCTGTAAGAATCTTTGTAGTACTTGCCATTGGTACTATCTCATAAGCATTTTGCTCGAATAATACATTTTTAGTTTCTTTATCTAATGCAATTGCGCATCTTGCATTCACTCTGAATTTATCTTGAACATTTTCTAATGCACTAACACTTATACATGATATTTGAGAAATAATAAGGATTAATATTATAATAGAGTTTCTAATAACATTTCTCATATTTTATCACCTTCTAAATTTACTATTTACATCTAGTTTGTCATTAAACATAATTTTTAAACATATTTATATTAATTTTTAAGTTTATTTAATGTGTATTAAGGCAATACTTAAAAATATATAAACT